>Ga0207701_10000046_pt1 | contig 99257 bp, 40 predicted proteins | sample KBSSwiSSwithPhiX_FD_184294 | JGI IMG/M metagenome (GOLD analysis project Ga0207701, IMG submission 184294) | Switchgrass rhizosphere bulk soil microbial communities from Kellogg Biological Station, Michigan, USA, with PhiX - S5 (SPAdes) (version 2) | ecosystem: Environmental > Terrestrial >...
GTTTGTTTAAAAGCTTCATTCATCCTGCTTGACGTCGAACTTGGGGGCTCTGTTACACAGATATCAAAGTTCCATGAAGCCGGTCCTCCTGTCGGAGTTCCTGCATTGTTTTTCAGGATTCTTATATAGTATGTGTTTCCTACAGTCAACCCGTTGCCAGTTGGCATGATCGGGAAGGACGTAGCCGGAACTGTATTATTTCCACAACCTACTTCAGAAAAAGCTCCGCATGTTCCTGACAGCAATTGTATTTTTAATTTGTTAGTCCAATTGGCGCCGAAATTACTTACAGTAATAATGGGATATTTTGTTTGGGCTACAAACTTATACCATACATCTGCCTGGTTCATTGCTGTACAACCTGATGTAATGGTGCCCCCATCGGCATTGGCTCCATTTAATGTTTGATTGATAAACCTGCTGGTTCCATTTATACAATTAGGATCTGTGGTAATTAAGGTAGCATTGGCGCATACATCATTGTTTGGAATCTGGTTAAAGCAAATGATGCTCGAAACCCCTGCGGTCGCTGTTCCGCCCTGGGTTTGACTTGTATTGCCAGTAGCCACCATCCCCGTTGTTTGAATATTGTAGGCGGCCGAATGAGACTGCCCGGTTGTAGTATTTCTATATTGGGCGCCTAATCCAGTTTTGCTCCATCCTGTTCCTGTTCCGGTCAAAGTTCCCCATGTATTTGTAGAAGATGCGCTGTTCCAAAAAGCCATTGTTACAGTGTTCGACGCTGTTGGTGTTATGCCAGTAATTGTGTTTGTGGCTCCGCCAGCTGTCGTTCCATTATTTGGGCCAATATTTAATCTCCATGAAAATCCGCTCGCGGTCGGTCTGAATACATACATCACAGAAGTCAATCCATTTGTACCGCTTGCAACTTTTATAGAGGGATTAGCAGACCATGTACCATTAAATGTGCACCAGAAGATGGCCGTGGTTTGGTTGTTGACATTACTTGCGGCTATAGTATTCCACGTTTGACCGCCAGCCTGGTTTATTGAAAATGTCGCACCAGTAGCGCGATACTCGCCAAATATAACAACAAGGTCACCTGCCTGCATTAATGCAGGAGGAGTAATTGAAGGAGGCGTTGGCCCTGGTTGTGCAGCGTTATCGTTGGGTACACTTGCAACTCCGAAAAATGTTTGTGAGAATAAATAATGAGAGGTCAGAATCAGTAGTAAACTGAGTATTGGTTTTTTCATCGACAGGTGGATTTGGATTTGGAATTGCAAAATAGAAATAGCTAAACAGATGTCTAAGAGTAATAGCACTCCTTTTACATTCGTAATATCACGAATATGATAAAGTATACTTTCTATTGTATATAATCCATTGATAACGTTATTTTGTCGAATCCACTATACTATTGCGAAAAACCAATACAGATCCGCTATGAAGATTTCTACGCTCTCTCGAACCAAATTCAAAATTGGTGTAGTTGTAACGTTAGCGGGAATACTTCTGTTAACACCTTTCTTTTCCTTTTCACAGCCAACTTTTTTTGGTGTAAACAGCAATCCGGCCGACAACGTAGCTGCGGCAGGGCCCACGATTGCAGTAAATCCACCCGCAGCAATGCAGGCAGGTGACCTCGTTGTAATGTATGCGCATTACCGGGGAACCGGAGTGACATTTAATGTGTCGGCTGGAGCCGGCCAGTCCTGGACGACAGCTACGGCACCTGCAGGTGTCGGCAATGAACAATTTGCCGTATTCTGGTGCAGGTTCAATGGCACCTGGGCAGGTAACCCGGTCGTATCAATAGGCGCCGGAACCGCGCCCATGTCTGTTATCATGTATGTATTCAGACCGACCGTCGCCACCAACTCATGGGCTTTACATCTGGCGGCAACCAATGGATCCAATACAAACACAGCAATTCCAATTGGAGGCGTAACTACCACTGTATCGAATACGGTAACCATGGCTTTTTGGTGTACTTCACCGGCAAACACATGGGGAACGCTTGTGGGAGGAGGAACCGGATGGAGTAAAACTGGCCTGGCTGCACAATACAGGAATACGTCCGGATCAGCTCAATCGCATACAGCGGCATATAATATCAGGGCAACAGCAGGCGCAACGGGAGCTACTGGTCAAACTCAATCAACCAACGTGACAGCGCTTACCAGCATCATGACCTGGATGGAGCTTGCGCCGCCGGCAAATGACCTGTGTTCCGGAGCAGTAACCCTGACTTCCGCTGCATCTTGCGCAAGCCCTACTGCGGGAACACTTGCAGGTGCTACTTACAGTACGATTTCACCAATTGGCTGCGGTGTCGTTGATAGAAACGATGTGTGGTATAGTTTCGTAGCCCAGTCTACAAACCCTACTATTACCTTAACCACGGCACTTGCCAATCCAAGACTCCAGCTTTTTTCCGGCACATGCGCAGGCCTTACTTCGGTTGCTTGCGGAAACGGTTCAATTGTTGCGGCCGGTCTTACCATAGGTAACACTTATTATGTCCGAGTGTATACAGATCCCAATTCGCCGGGTATTGGTTCATCTCTGACCTTTACTATTTGCGTAGTTGACCCTGTCCCCGCCAACGATCTTTGTGCCGGCGCCATTGCATTAACGTCGGGCGGCACGTGTACTTACACAAGGGGAACACTTGCCGGATCAACGTACACTGCTATTCCAACACTTCTTTGTGGTATAGGTAGCAGAAATGATGTTTGGTACCGGTTTGTAGCATTGAGCACGAATCCAACTATTACGTTGTCGACATCGATGGCAAATCCACGCCTTCAACTATTTTCGGGTACCTGCGCAAGCCTTGCGTCTGTTGCCTGCGGAAATGGTTCGATTACTGCATCCGGTCTTACCATTGGGAATACCTATTATGTCAGAGTATATACAGATCCCAATGTTTATGGCTTCTTCGACATTTGTATTACTGATCCTGCACCAGCAAATGACCTGTGCAGTGGTGCCATTTCATTGACCTCGGGACTCGCCTGCGTCAATACGTTGGGATCTCTTGGCGGGGCAACATATACTAATATACCTTCCATTGGATGCGGTACAGCGAACCTTAATGATGTATGGTACACTTTTGTGGCTCAAACTACCAACCCTACAATCACTATATCATCTGCGCCTGCAAACGCAAGGCTGCAACTTTTTTCCGGTACTTGTGCCTCGTTAACATCGGTTGCTTGTGGAAATTTATCCATTGCGGCAACGGGTTTGACAATTGGCTCAACTTATTATGTTCGCGTTTATACAAATCCGGATCTCGCGGGCACGTTTAATATTTGTATTACAGATCCGTCGGCTGCCAATAATCTTTGCACAGGCTCTGTCCTTCTAACTTCTTCCACTTCCTGTGTTGTTACAGGCGGTAATATGGGTGGAGCAACATTAACTGCAACTACTATTAACGCGCCTGATTGTTCAGGTGGCCTGGCAACTTATGATGTGTGGTACAGGTTTGTAGCTCAAACAACGAATCCTACCATCACTCTGAGCAGCATCGGAAGCAACTTTTCACCTGTTGCCCGCATGCAATTATTATCGAACAGCTGCGGCGGTAGTTTTACCTCATACTTTTGCGGCACTACGTCAATTGCTGCAAATTGGCTGACACCGGGAACAACTTACTATATCAGAGTATATGGAACGGGTGCACTGCCCGCAACATCTACCGGCTGGGGATTTAATATTTGTGTTACCGATCCAGTATCAACGGCGCCTTCAAATGATAACTGCTCGGGTGCCATCAATCTGCCGGTGTTCAATTCATGCAGCAATAATCCCGGTAATATGGCTGGTGCAACAGCGTCATCTGTACCATTGGGAGGAAGTTGTGTAGGACCGAATGCTTATGATGTCTGGTATCGCTTTGTAGCTGCCAACACCACTGCCACGGTTAACCTTAGCGGTTTAGGAGCTAATTTTACGAATTCCGGCATTGAAGTATTTTCCGGAACCTGTGGTTCGCTTACTTCTATAGCCTGTGCAACCGGGTTAACGGTTACAGCTTCACCAATCGTCGCGGGCAATACCTATTTTGTAAGAGTATATTCAAGAACGGCACCTCCTCCAAATGGAAATGCAAGATTCAACATCTGCATGACGACAACTGGTCTGCCCGTCCGTTTTGGAAACAGTTATGTAAACATTACCAAGAAAACAAATGGCGGCGTGGTGGAGCCTGGCGATATCCTGGAAATAAGGATGACGATCAATCACACGTCAGGGACCATGTATAATCTCAGGTATTTAGATAATGTACCTACCAAGACAGCCATGCTGACAGGAGCTACAGATCGCATCCGCGTAATAACTAATGAAGGATTAGTGTATAAACAATATACCCTTGCAGCCGGTGATGACGCCGCTACGTACAAGGCAACACCGGGTGCAGGGGAATACAATATCCGGATGAACCTTGGTTTTGGCGCTACGGCCCCTGGTACACCCGCAAATAATACCAATACTGAATTTGCTTCTGCTACGGGGCAAATGAATGCAGGAGCCGACAGGCCAAGAGGCGGAGGCGGGATGATCTTTGCTACCGCTTATCGGGTTGTCGTAACCGGGAACATCGGTGACACCATTAACCTGAACCCGGCACAGTTTATTTATAAAAATGGTGGCGCACCAGGAGCAGGAGCTGACATCACATTAACTGCTACTCCTTTCAAGATAGTGATCAGTCCACCGCTTAATCTGTGCTCCAACAGTATTGGTATAAATAATGCGTCAGAATACGGCGGAACATTTGGGTCGGGAACAACGCTTACCAGGAATTCTGACCTTACCATCCCCATTGCAGGTTATACTTTCATCAATGAAGTAAACGCCTATAATGGTGTCGGTGATGGCCGCTATTCCATTGTAAAGAACATAAGCCCGCGTAGTGGTACTTTAAGAACAGCGAGGAGAAGAAATACATGTAACGTACCTGCTGTGCTTGCTTTTGATGATTTGGCCAACTGTAATAACCGTATGTTCGATGGCTTCTGGTTTATTGATGGTGATCACTCAGGCACCAATAATGCGACCGGTAATACGCCTCCATCTGCATCAACTCCCGGCAGCTACATGCTGATGGTAAACGCGGACTACGTGGCCTCAGAAGTATTCAGGCAAACAATCAGTAATCTCTGTCCTAATACATACTATGAATTCTCAGGTTGGGTAAGAAATATCTGTCCCACCTGCGGCATTGACTCAACCGGTGCGCAGTTTACCGGAACGCCTACAGCACCCGCAAGCGGTTACCCGGGAGTATACCCCAACCTTTCCTTTTCATTGAATGATGTGGATTATTACAACACAGGTGAAATAGATACTTTAGGTTGGTTGAAGAAGGGATTTGTGTTCAGAACCGGTCCAACCCAGACAAGTGCTGTTTTCTCTATCCGCAATAACGCACAGGGAGGCGGTGGAAATGACTGGGTGCTTGATGACATTGCCGTCGCAACCTGTCTGCCTACGATGAGTTATTCGCCAACGATCAATCCTAACGTTTGCATGTCCAACCCAATTGAGATTGCAGACACAATAAGTTCTTTCTTCAACAACTACACAACATATAAATGGCAGCGTAGCATAAACGGGGGAGCAAGCTGGACTGACATAACCGGTGTTACTTCCCTGCCCGATACCAATTATTATATTACCACCTATACTGTTCCCCCGTCGGCCACAACACTTGCCGATAGCGGAAACCTGTACCGTGTGGTGGTAGCCACCACTGCTGCGAACCTTGTAAATCCCAACTGTAATATTTCAGATGGGGTGACGATAACGCTGAGTGTATTGGATTGTGGGCCGGTTCTGGATGTGGACCTGCTTAGTTTCAGTGGAAAACTGGTGGACACGAAAGCAAACCTTTCGTGGAGTACAACTCATGAAGATGTGCCAGTCCGATTTATCATTGAACGAAGTGCTGACGGAAGAAACTTTTCGACAGCTGGCGAATTGCCGGGGTATAATAATAATGACAACACCAACCATTATTCATTTATTGATCCTGTACCTGTAAACGACCGCGTGTGGTACAGAATCGCCATGGTTACAACGGGCGGAAAGAAAAAGTATTCAAACATCATACAGTTATATCATAAAGCAACCGATTTCGAATTAACTAATATTGTCAATCCATTTGCCGGAAGCCTCACCTATAATGTAACAGTGGCAGAAAATTCTGTTATAATCTCGGAGCTAATCGACATAGCGGGGAAAACAGTATCTTCTCAGAAGCAACTGGTATACGCAGGAACGAACAGTATTAATTTCGGAAACACGCAAGCGCTGCCCGCCGGTATTTACACCTTACGGGTGATCAATAAAAATAAATACCTCGTACAGAGGCTGGTGAAGAAAAATTAAGCCCGCCCTGGTCGCAACCAAAACGGGAGTCCTTTCACGGGATTCCCGTTTTTCATTTACACAAGTATTTTATCCAAAGGGAAACCCTTACAAGCTGCGGTTCCCGCAAGCCCTTTAACGAGAACATCCACTTTTTATCGGTGGTACAGTTTCTATTGCCGGCGCATAAGGTTTGGAGTTATTTTGAAGTAGCAACCTGTATGAAAAACCAAACTATCTGCCTATGCCTCTTTTTACTCATGAAGCAATTCGTGCGAAAATCGGGATTCTTGTAAAAGCAGGTGTACTTTTATTCTTTCCGGTTTTGGCTTCTGCTCAACCAGCCAATAATCTTTGTGGAAACGCGACAACCTTAACCCCTGCACACGCCTGTCTTAATACAGCAGGTACTTTGACTGCAGCAACTTATACAGCCGGTATCGGCCTCCCCGGATGCGGAGCCGCCGTAGCTGATGTATGGTATCGGTTTGTCGCAAGCAGCGCTACACCGACGATAACAGTTGCACAAACGTCCGGCATCGCCGGTCTCAGGCGTTCGCAACTTTTTTCGGGAACATGTGCATCGCTTACATCGCTTGCCTGCAGTGGCGACAATAACGTGCTTTTGGCGGTAGGACTTGTGCCGGGACAAACATATTATGTTCGTGTATATTCCAACGGAGCTGCTTTTAATTTTACCATTTGTATCACTGACCCTCACAACGTATGCACCAGCGCTGTTACATTAACATCGAGAACGGTGTGCAGTAACATACCGGGGAATATGTATGGCTCCACGCTTACCGCGCCCACTACTATTAGTGCACCAGATTGCGCAGCTGCACTCGCTCCAACACGTGACATTTGGTACAGGTTTGTAGCGCAAACCCTCAATCCTACGATTACCTTAAGCAGTGTCGGAGTAAATTTTACCGGCAATTGCCGCATGCAGTTGTTGTCAAATAATTGCGGCGGTACATTCACCTCTTATTACTGCGGTACTACTTCTATTGCGGCAAATCATTTAACGCCCGGAACAACATATTTCATCAGGGTTTATTCAACAACAGTTGCTGCCCCAATAACAACTGTGGGTTGGGAATTCAATATTTGTATCCAGGATCCGGTCACTCCAGCGCCATTCAATGATAATTGTTCAAACGCTGTCAATTTACCAATCTGGAATAGTTGTAATAATATCCCGGGCAGCGTGGCGGGGGCCACTGCCTCCGCTATTCCACTGGGGGGCACATGCACAGGTCCACTGGCTTATGATGTATGGTATAAGTTTACTGCGGTAAATGCAACGGCTACGGTAACGTTGAGCAGTATAGGGACAAATTTTGTTAACTCCCGACTTGAGATATTGTCCGGAAGTTGCAGTGCCCCTGTTTCCATTGCATGTGGCGTAAGCCCGCTGGCGGCCGCAGGATTGGTTGCCGGGTCAGTCTATTTCATAAGAGTGTATTCTACAACGGCACCTCCTCCCAATGGCGACGCCCGTTTCAATATTTGTGTTTCCACTACGAATGCCCCAGTACGATTTGGAAACAGTTATGTAAATATTACAAAAAAGAGAACGGGCGGCGTGGTGGAACCGGGCGATACGTTAGAGATCAGGATGACCATTAATCATACGTCCGGTACGATGTTTAATTTAAGATATGTTGATAACGTGCCCACGAAAACAACCATGCTTACCGCAGGCACGAATCGCATTCGCGTAATAACGAACGAAGGACTGGCGTACAAGCAATACACGCTTACTGCAGGAGATGACGCCGCTACATTTAAAGCAACGCCAGCAGCCGGCGAATACAATATTCGAATGAACCTGGCATTTGGCGCCACCGCTCCCGGCACGCCGACTAATAATACGGCGATCGAGTTTGCATCGGCTACCGGGCAAATGGCCAGCGGTGATCGCCCGCGAGGCGGTGGCGGCTTGTTATTTGCTACTGCGTTTCGTGTAAAGGTGACAGGTGTTATCGGGGACACGATCACACTGTTCCCGGGACAGTTTCTATACAAAACAGCTGCGGGTGCAGGAGCAGACGTGATACTTACAGCCACACCATTTAAAATTCTGATCAGTCAACCGTATAGTTTATGTACCAATAGCATTGGTATAAATAACGCCGCGGAACTTGGCGGGACGTTTGGCTCAGGCAATACATTGACAAGAAGTTTCGATCTGTCATCTCCTATTGCCGGTTATAGCTTTATCAGCGAAGTGAATGCATATACAGCTGTAAACGATGGTCGATATTCCATTGTAAAAAATATTAGCCCACGCAGTGGCACACAAAGAAATGCAAGGCAAATTCCCAACTGTAATGCTCCATCAAACCTGGCATGGGACGATCCTTTTAACTGTAACAACAGGATGTTTAATGGTCACTGGGATATTGACGGCGATCATTCCGGAACAGCAAACTCAATAGGCAACAGTCCACCCGATGGTCCTACCCCCGGAGGCTATATGCTTATGGTTAACGCCGACTATGTTGCCTCCGAAATATTCAGGCAAAACATTACGAATCTTTGCCCAAATACTTACTACGAATTTTCTGCCTGGATCAGAAATATCTGCCAAACCTGCGGAATTGATTCCACCGGTGCACAGTTTGCCGGTACGGTCACAGCTCCTGCTAATGGTTATCCTGGCGTATATCCAAATCTGTCGTTTGCGCTGAACGATATTGATCGCTATAATACCGGAGAGGTAGATACATTGGGCTGGATGAAAAAAGGATTCATGTTTCGAACAGGACCCACGCAAACCAGTGCCGTATTCTCTATTCGTAACAATTCGCAGGGCGGTGGTGGAAATGACTGGACACTGGACGACATTGCCGTCGCAACTTGTTTGCCCACCATGGCCTATTCTCCCACCATTAATCCAAATGTTTGCGCAACGAACTCAATTATGATTGCGGATACGGTCACCTCATTTTTCAATAACTACACGACGTTTAAATGGCAACGAAGTGTAAACGGCGGAGCCAGTTGGACGGATGTAACCGGAGTGATTACTTTGCCGGATACCACTCATTACATTACCAACTACACCGTGCCTCCCTCGGCCACTAACCTCGCCGATAGCGGGGATTTATACCGTGTCGTCGTGGCAACCACTGCAGCAAACCTGGTTAATCCCAATTGCAATATTTCTGATGGTGTAACTATCACATTACACGTTTTAGATTGTAGCATTGTGCTGGATGCAGATCTGCTCTCATTTAACGGAAAGTTGGTTAACTCAAAAGCAAATCTCTCCTGGAGCACCTCGCACGAAGATGTCCCCGTGAAATTTATTATCGAAAGAAGCGATGACGGAAGAAGCTTTTTGAAGGTAGGAGAATTGTCGGGATACAACAATAATGACAACATCAATTATTATTCATTTATTGATCCGCAATCCGTAGTAAATCGCTCATGGTACAGGATTGCCATGGTGGCAACGACGGGGAAGACAAAATATTCTTCTGTTATCCAGCTTAGCAATACGCCGATTGATTTTGATGTGACCAATCTCATCAATCCATTCGCCGGCAACCTGTCATTTGACGTTACAGTTGCGGAAAATTCTGTCATTGCATGCGAGCTGATCGATATTTCCGGGAAAACAGTTTCGTTGATGAAACAGATGGCCCATGCCGGTATCAACAATTTAACCCTGAACACCGCCTCCTTACCTGTCGGAATTTACACATTACGGGTAGCTGACAAAAACAAGTACATTATCAAACGGGTGGTGAAAAATAACTAAGGGCTGTCCAAAAAATCAGTTTGATTGTAATATTGAGTTTGTCAAGCCTTCGATAAACCCGTCTGCAACGCAGGCTCAGTCCGAAAATAGTTTTTGGACTGCCTCAACACGGTGGTTCCGTCAGCGGAACTCCCGTTTATTTTTTATGCACTATTTTTATCCAAATAAAAACCCAATGAATGTGACGAATAAGCCAATAATCGGTATTTCATGCGGCGACATCAACGGCATCGGCATCGAATTGATCATAAAAACATTTTCCGACCATCGTATACTTGAACAATGTGTTCCGGTTATATATGCTTCCAACAAAGTGATCAACTTTTACCGTAAATCAATAACGGAGTCAAACTTCAATTATCAAATTACCAAGGACTATAGCCGGATCAACAACAAACAGGTTAACGTATTTAACTGCTGGGAAGATGAAGTTGTGATCAATCCCGGGCAACTTACGGACATTGCCGGTAAATATGCTGTTCTTTCACTTCAAACCGCTGTCGGGGCATTAAAACAAAAACAGATTGACGGCCTGGTAACGGCGCCAATACATAAAAAAAATATTCAAACGGCCGATTTCAACTTCACCGGTCATACACCTTATTTAAAAAGCATATTTGAAGCAAAAGATGTTGCGATGATGCTTTGTGCAGGAAATTTCAGGGTAACGCTGTTGACGGAACATGTGCCCTTAAGCGAAGTGGCTAAACATGTAACTAAGGAAGCCATCGTAAGCAAACTAAATATCCTTCATAAAAGTCTCCAGAAAGATTTTGGAATTGATAAACCACGTGTTGCTGTGTTGGGTTTGAACCCGCACGCGGGAGATGAAGGGCTGATTGGACAGGAAGAAGAGACCATCATCAAACCGGCCATCAAAGAAGCAAAGAATAGCAATATGTTGGTGACGGGTCCATTTAGTGCGGACGCTTTTTTTGCAAGAAATCATCAACAGAAATTTGATGCGGTGCTGGCTATGTACCATGACCAGGGATTGATACCTTTCAAATCGCTGGCCAGCGGTGAGGGTGTAAACTTCACGGCCGGTTTGCCGGTGGTAAGAACTTCTCCCGATCACGGCGTTGCGTTTGACATTGCCGGGAAAGGAAAAGCGGATCATTCTTCATTTACTACTGCATTGTTTGAATGCATTGACATAATCAATCGCCGCAACGAATACGACGAGAACAGGAAAAATCCCGTACGCAAAATAACATCAGAGGCTTTCGCAAAGTTAGAGGATGAGGAGATCAGGGAAAGTTAAGCCGATATTACTTCAATGCTGACCGGTCAATTTGTCTTTATCAACTTACCCTGTTTTACTTTACCATCTTTAGTCACCGAAACGAAATACATTCCCGGGAGTAAGCCGGGTATTGTTTTGATGTAAATTACATTTTGGCCATTGTTGACTCCTTCTTTCATTCTCTGTACTTGCCTCCCGGTAATGTCGATTATTGAAATAGTAGCTATTCCCTGTGTCGCAGATGAATACACCAGTGAAAACTCATCACCGGTAACGGGATTAGGTACAATCCTGAACAATTCAGTCTGCGGTTGCGTTTCTGTACGGATCACAATTGAATATCTGATCATACCATTACGTTCCGAAATTTTCAGCCGATAATAGTTGACACCGGGCGAAAAGTTATTGTCCGAATACGAATAATTATTGGTGCCACTCAAATTTGTGGCAACCTGCGTGCTTATCGTGCTGAAATCAATACCGTCAGTGCTACGCTGCAATTCGTAATATCCGATATTGGTCTCCATTTCCGTTGTCCATTTAACCAGGTGCTCAGCACCCAGTTGTGTTACACTGAATTTATGTAAAAACACGGGCAGTTTTCCTGTGCAGTCAGGAAAAATCTGCGACGAATCAATGGTTGAAAGCCCTGCTGCATCGGTCACCTTTAATGTTACAAGCCAGTGATAACTATCGCCATTGCACCCAATTCGTGATATAACTGTTGAGGATTCAACATTTCCGTCTATTGAACCGGGATGTCTATGATTATTGTGCACCAATGTAGTTTGCCATTCGTATACGAGTTCTGCCGCACCATGTTCTTTGTCTGATACAGTGGCCCGCCTCATATAAGTAGTGTCACTGCCGATTGTATATGTTGAATTCTTGACAGGGCTTATGATATTCACCTGCGGAGGAGTATTATTTACAGAAACTACAAATTTTTCAGACGCGGAACCTCCACTATTATCGGTGACGGTTAGTGTAACAGTAAATTTTTTTGGTCCTGTTGTAGTAGTAAACTGGTGGGTGGGAGCTGACGCAGTACTGGTGTCGGATCCGCTTCCCGGGTCACCAAAATCCCACGCATAGCTCACGATTTTGCCATCCTGGTCACTAGATTCGCTGGCATCAAAATTCACAGTAAAACTTGTTAAAGGGCTGTAGTAGTTGTCTGCTTTTATTTTAGCCATCGGTGGGATATTGCCTCCAAACGATATTTTTTTCACTGTGTAAGTAATTATATCTACAAACACTAAACTACCATCCAGTGGATTTTCTGTCAGGCAAACGATACCGCCCGCGTTTGTCACGAAATTATCTACCCTCGTTACCACATCGGTAAAATCAATCGAGAATCGTCTTATCCAAAGTCCGCCAAAATCACCCGCGATGTAAGTGTTCTTATATTCTGAAGGAAATGAGTTGCCCGCACCGGTGTACCAGATACCACCCACAATACAATTTCCGGCAAAGGGCGTTCCGACCACGGCAGATTCGGTCTCACCAATAGTAGGGCTGGTTGCAAACCCGTTTACGTCAAATTTTGAAACTCTTGCGATGGCTGTTTCATGTGTCCAGTCAAGAGCGGGTCTTGCATGTATGTAACGGTTGTGTGTTCCGATCAATTGAGAAGGATTGCAGGGATTGTACACAGATTTATTTTTTGCCCCGTTGTCCTGCCTGAGCAAATCTTTAAATCTATAGTGCGTTCTGCCTTCGCAGGGACCAAAAGTATTGAGCTCGTCACCATTCTGAGTGTTGAGACCTATATAGAAAGCGCTGTTATCGGTTTGACCTTCGTATAGTGGCCAGCCAAAATTGCTACCTGGCGCCTTTACCACATCTATTTCTTCCCAGGAACCCCACCCTACATCACCGACAAATACTTCTCCTATATCACCGGTTAATGGATCGGTTGAGCCGGTTCCCGGTTTTATTGAAAAGCGAAAAGGATTTCGAAAACCCAGTGCCCATACTCTTGATTTAGGTGATCTTGGCGCGGATGCATCAAAGAAGGGATTGCTGCTTATTCCATCCCCATTTTCAGGATTGATGCGTAGCAGTTTACCATTATGGGAGTTGAGCATTTGGGAACGAAATGCCCCTACATTTTCTTCCGGCCTGATTATTCCGTCAATCAACGCCTGCTTATAATAAGTATGATCGATACTTCCGGAGTCTTCGGCATTAAAACTTGCCCCGTCACCACAAGAAACTAATAGTGTGCCATCGGAAGCAAAAACAAGACTGCCCGCCCCATGTGATTGATACAACAAGGGCAAACCCGTAGATTTTGATTCCCCTATTAATATTTTTCGGCTCGAAGGAATGGCTACGAGATTTCCGTCGCTTGTAGTAGTTGTATAACGGGCAACTCTTCCGATAGTGGCATTGAAGTATTCATTGGTATTAGGATCATAGCCATTTGAAGCAATGCCACCGGTTAAAAGGTGGTGGCGATCGACAACATATAGCAGGTATATGTTGCCATTGGTTGCGAATTGCGGATCAAGGGCAAAGCCCATAAGTCCATGATCAATCCAGCTGCCCACTTCATCAGAAATATCAAGTACCGGTTGCGCTTGTTTTAAATAATTTCCATTAGCCTCGCGATTGCAGGTATACACTCTTCCGTCTTTTTCCCAAACAAAAAGCCGCTGTCCATCAGGAGTGAAGGCGGTGCCGACTGGCGCATTCCAACTGGCGCCACTACTTACATCCGACATAAAAAAACCCGGAGGCAGGGTTTGTGCTGACCCATGCATGTAAAGAACAATGACCCCGAAAAAAAGCGACACCTTTTTCATAGAAAGATTTTATTAACGACAATTGCCGTTTCTTTAATGAGCTATTGCAACGAGCTTTGGAGGACTCAATCGAGCAGTTAACAGGATGTGTACACACACATCTTGAAAAAAAGGGGTGGCTATGGCTGTTTAGGAAGAATGAATTACCAAAAATCAACTTATGTAAGTTAAAAAAAATGCAGCAAAAAAATAGAATAATTCTTAATAGGGTTTCGCTACCATGTATAACGAAATGTCACTTCATAACCAGGTATAAATCGCCGGGTTGATATGCCAACACCATAAATTCAAAAAGCCTTTTCGGGCTTCTTGCCAATTCTAGCTAGTCGCAGCACGATTTTTTATAACCAGTATTCCGATTTACCAGATAGTCAGTTTTTTAATTTCTGAAAATTCACCGGCTTGTATCTTATAAAAGTAAATTCCTTTTGCCAGTGATCCCGCATTGACGTTCACATTATGGCTGCCCGCGTCTCTCGAAGCATCTACCAGCACTTTCACTATCCTCCCACTTACATCATACAAAGCAAGGTTCACTCTTTCTGCACGTGGAAGCGTAAATGGTATATTCGTGCGTTTAGTGAAAGGATTGGGATAATTCTGACCAAGGCTGTAGGCATAAACCTCTGAACCAGGATTCGCAATACCCGTGATTGCAGGATTAGCTGGCCTTGTTGCTACCGCTGCAGGTCGTATTTCAAGTAGGGCGGTACTCGCCTGCTGACCCGTTGGGAAACTTATTCCTTCGGTGTAAGCAGCAATTGATGTAGCTGCTTTTGTATAGTGATAGGTCGTGAAATTTCCATCTTTGAAATAAAACCTTTCTGTGGCGGCATCTCTCAATGTCCTGGTGGCACCATCAATGGCCTTCCAGTCTGCCGAACAACCAAATATGATACTGTTAGCCCTTGTCGTGGTTATCGTGACAGATGGGGCAGTTTGTAATACTGCAGTTGCAAAAGCACCCGCTGGCGAAGTTTCTGCATTCAGCACCACGTAACAAACACTTGACTGGCTGTTGTCGTTTCCCCAGTTGCTCGAAACAGAAATAGTGCCGCCTGCTGCATAGACTGCTGTCCATATTTCAGCATTATCGCTACTGGCAGCGCCTGCATCTGATCGTTTGGTCCATGTAAGAGACGGTGTGCTTGAAACAATACTATTAGATACGACAGCATCTGCCGTTGTTGCCAACACCAACAATGCTCCTGCCGGCACTGACGTTAAAGCATGAACGGTTGCGGAATTACCTGTTTTAGTAGTGAAACTTTGTATCGTTACCGGGAGTTGCGTTGGAGCGGTACCCGTGGTGAATGACCATGCAAAATCATTTACAAGGGCATTGCCCGCTACGTCTTTAACACCCGCTGTGCCACCAATTACCTTTGCAGAATAAACTGTTGAGGCTGCCAACGACGCTGAAGGTGTTATGGTCGCAGTTCTTGTAGTCGAATTGTAAGAAACAGTTCCTGCTACAACAACGTTTGAAGGATTACGCAACTGTATTGTAGAACTACTGATTGTAGCTGCATTTATTGCTTCACTAAAAATAACGGAAACAGTCGTGTTAACCGATACACCAGTCGCTCCATTTAAAGGACTAACCGATGATACAGTCGGTGCAATGAGATCGCCGGGATTTACCGTTACCACCAGGTTTTGGCTATTGGTGCAGCCATTAGCCGTCAATGTATAGACATAAGTCACATTCACTGCTGAGGCTGTAGTATTGATGAGCGTTTCACTAATGTTGCCTGTGCCAGTAGCTGCCATATTGCTGATTCCTGTAACAGCTGCACGGCTCCATCCATAACTGGTTCCCGTTGTATTGCTGCTTGCGGTATAGTTAAATGAAATCCCGCTCGTCGCTGTCGCCGCCAGGCTGCCAGATAATACCGGTATTGCTTTGGGTGCAGCTACACCACTAGCTGCGGGACTTACACAACCGTTGATCGTTTGGGTAACTGAGTAAGTACCTGCTGTTGTCACCGTAATAGATGATGTCGTGGCGGCGTTGCTCCACAACAATGTTCCTGTAGTTCCTGTCGCGGTCAGCACTGAATTACCGCAATTGTTCGTTACAGTTACCGTTGGGGCCGGAACCGCAGAGCTAACCGGTGCAGCAACACCACTGCCTGCTGCACTTGTACAGCCATTGATGGTTTGAGTAACTGTATATGTACCACCGGTGGTGACCGTTATTGACGTAGTTGTGGCAGCATTGCTCCACAATAATGTTCCCGTTGTTCCGGTTGCGGTCAATACTGAATTGCCGCAATTATTTACCACACTCACTCCGGGGGTTGAAGGATTAGCGTTCACCGTCAAAACAGCGGCGCTTGAATTTACCGAACCACTGCTGTTGGTCCACACGGCACGATACTGCTTATTATTATCACCAATGGCTGTTGTAAATGATAAAGTACTGTTTGTTGCACCGGAAATATTGGTCCACGTTCCATTTGTGTTTACCTGCCATTGCACCGTTGGAGCAGGACTGCCAGTTGCTGCTGACGTAAAGCTCACGTTTGCTCCTGCACATTTTGACTGTGACGAAGGTTGTGTAGTGATAGCAACGGCTTGCGTGCCGCTGCCGGTGGAAAACACAACATCAACAAAATAATTGCTTGCATTGAAACTGCTGTTCGGAAATACCGACGTCGCAGAATATTTGTATAAACCATTTGGCCCATCTTCGCCATTCGCTAGAGCTCTTAATGGACCGTTTACAACGGCGCTCGAGAAATATGGATCTGATGCAGCATATTGTCCTGATGGACTAAACAGCGAAACAACATAAGTAGTATTGGCATTAATTGTTATAGGCGTTGTAAAAGCCGCTTGTTGCCAGCCCGCAGCTGTTTCGCCGGTAAATGTCGTTGTTCCGAGTAAAGTACCAGTGCCGCTCCATAAGTGACCCGTATGTGTACCTGTAGTGCCCGTTCCTTTATAATACCTAACGCCAGTAATAACTCCAACCTGTGTCGCACGGAATTTCATTCCCAGCACGATTCCCTGCCCATCGTTGTTGGTAGGTTCTTCGGGAGTCACGGTCGTTGCAAAAACCGTGTACGTAGATCCGCCACCACCGCCACCTGCAACAGTAGTGAAACTCCAGGTATAATCATTGACTAATGCATTTCCGGCTATGTCTTTAATTCCGGATGCACCACCCTTAAGTGTAACGTTATAAGTTGCGCCGTTGGCCAATGATGCTAAAGGTGTCAGCGTGGCCTGTGATGATGACGTGCTTAAACTTGCAGCTATAACATTATTGCCGGCATCCTTTAACTGGAAAGTTGTGCCGGAAACTGTTGATGCATCGATGGCCTCGCTGAAATTAGCAGTAATAGCCGTGTTAATCGCAACACTGGTTGCAGCATTTGCCGGTGATACCGTGGTTATCGTCGGAGGAGTATTATCCGTATTGCAATTAGGAAATATCTTAGATGAATCGACAGTGGAAAGACCTGCGGCATCCGTTACTTTAAGTCTTACCATCCAGTAATAAGTATCTCCATTACATCCAATCCGTGAAATTGTCGTCGAAGTGCTCACATTATTATCTATCGCTTCAGGATGTTCATGATTATTGTGCCGCAAAATTGTCTGCCATTCGTATTTTAACTGTGAACCTGAATGCTGAGCATCGGTAACTGTAGCAGTACAAGGATAAACTACGTCGCCACCAATAGTATAGGTTGAATTCTTAACCGGGCTTGTAATATTGACAACAGGCGGTGTGTTATTTACTGAGATAATAAGACTATCGGTATTTGTTGCACCGCCATTATCGGTAACCGTGAGTTTTACAACGAATTTTTTTGGGGTACCGCCTGTTTGTGTGAAAACAACGCCGGACGGGTTTGCCGCAGTGCTGGTAGCAGGTGAGCCGCCTCCAAAATTCCATGAATAGGAAGCAATGCTGCCGCCGGGACTTGGATCAAAAGACGTATTACCTGTAAAATTCACTGTCAACGGAGAAGAACCGTATGTTACATTAGACGTGAGCCTGGCAACGGGTGGTTGATTACCGCCATAAGTTATTTTTTTCACCGTATTAGCTCCGATATCGACAACCACCACGGATCCATCCAACGGATTTTCAGTAACACAAACAACTGCGCCGGCACTCGAAACAAAATTGTCTACACGTGTTACGACATCAGTAAAATCTATCGTAAAGCGCCTTATCCAGGTGCCACCATAGTCGGCTGCAATAAAGGTGTTCTTATAAGCTGCAGGAAAACTGTTGCCTGCTCCTGTATACCAAATCCCGCCTGCACTACAATTACCCCTGAAGGGTGTACCAACTGTATTTGATTCCGCAGTTCCAATAGTTGGCGCAGTAGCCACACCTGATGCATCAAATTTGGGAACCCGAGCAATATCCTGCCCGTGTCTCCAGTCAAGGGCAGGCCTTGCGTGAATATGCCTGTTATTAGTCCCGATCAGCTGGCTGCTATTACATGGGTTGAAAACACTTTTGTTTCCCGCTCCGTTGTCTTGTCTTATTAATTCCTTAAATAGAAAAAAGCTCCGCCCGGAACACGTGCCGAATATATTTGGCTCGTCAAGGTTCTGAATACTCATGGCCATATAACCCCCCTGCTCTGTCTGTCCCTCGTACAAGGGCCATCCGAAATTGGCTCCGGGCACTTTGCAGACGTTTTGTTCCTCCCAGGTATTCCAGCCTACCTCTCCGATAAAGACTTCCCCGATGTCACCAGTAGCAGGATTTGTGGACCCCGTTCCCGGTTTTACAGACATGCGAAAGGGATTACGTAATCCCAGGGCGTACACTCTTGATTTCGCGGAGCGCGGAGCTGATGCATTATAAAATGGATTGCTCGGTATACCATCACCTGTTTCAGGACTAATACGCAACAACTTTCCATTATGAGAATTCAGCATTTGCGACCTGAACGCGCCGACATTTTCTTCGGGTCTTATGATTCCGTCCGTTATTGCCTGGCTATAATAAGTGTGACTGATACTGCCTCCATCTTCAATATTATAACTCGCACCGTCCCCACAGGTAATCAGTAATGTGCCATCTGCAGCAAATGCGAGACTTCCTACCCCATGCGACTCATGTAAAATAGGTATACCTGTGGATTTTGATTCCCCCAACAAAACCTTGCGACTTGAAGCAACAGCCACAAGATTACCACTCGTGGTCGTCGTAGTATACCGAGTCACTCTGCCAATCGTTGCATTGAAATATTCATTGGTAGTTGCATTATATCCATTTGCTGCGAGACCTCCCGTAAGCAGATGATGCCGGTCCACCACATACAGCAGATAAATATTTCCATTGCTTGAAAATTGCGGATCAAGAGCAAAACCGATGAGGCCAAAGTCGCGCCATCCACCAACTTCATCTGAAATGTTCAACACGGGTGTTGCTTGTTTTGCATAATTGCCATTTGCCTGGCGGTTGCAAACATATACTGCTCCATTTTTTTCCCATACAAAAAGCCGCTGGCCGTCCGGCGTAAATGCAGTCCCAACTGGTGCACTCCATGTTGAGCCGGAACTTACATCAGACATAAAAAAACCAGTGGGAAGAGTTTGGGCAAAAGCTGTCGAAACGATAAAAACCAGGCCAAGAAATAGAGCTAACCGCCGCATACTATTAATTTTTAGAAGAATGAAATTGCCGATAATGGACGAGCGTTAAAAGACACTAGTTAGCTTTCTGTGAGTCGGAAATCGTTTTAACTATAGCTCATTGAATAGTTGGAAAGCTTGGCAATTCAGGAAGAAATGGATAAATGAAGTGATTCGAAAGGTAAAAAAATGGAGTTGAATAACAAAATTTTAGTGACCCCGATATGACGTCGCAAAGAAGCATTTATCCACAACCGAATCTAAACCACCCGTTTAATAGGATTTTTCATTACCCTTTTCACGATATTCCACTTAGCAATGTTCTGCAATAAGTTTCAACCTGTGCTTAAAGCGAAGCCAGTTAATTAAACCGAATTCAATAATCTGTTCAGTCAGTTTCCCTTAGTAGAGACGCCGGGTGAGACCCGGCATCTTTCTCCAAATTATTATCCATCGAACGCTGATTTATTCAGACTATCTTAATCATAGCCAGGGTAAGACGCCGGGTCTTGACAGCAAGACGATATTCATCTTAAAAATCATAATTCCCCAGAACAAATTCAAGCAATATTTATTATAGTATTTAATTTAAGACGCGCTCCACTTTTAATTTACCTTAATCAGTTTTAAAATTTTTCGCTGCTGGCCCTGGATCACCTCAACAAAGTAGGTGCCTCCTTTAAGCCTTTGACCGATTACAACCATAGTGTTAGAATTGACGCTTTCATAATGTTCAACCAGCCTTCCAAACATATCCGTCACCCGCAGTTGCACCGGGCTCTTATTACTTCCTTTGATTATAACGTTGAAGTTTGAAGTGCTTGGATTGGGCATCGCAGCGATTTCAAGTCCTTCTGTCAACGTAGTTTCAAAAGACAATTCAGGTATCCCGCCTTTCGGTAACTTAACAGATGTTATCAATTGTGCAGGTAAACGTTGTGAAGACGACCCACAGCTAACGGCGGCGATCGAACTAAAGCTACCTGTATAATTTGTCCCTCCCGTGCCTTTCGCACCGCTCACAACATATGCTTCAAAGTTTTCCGGGCTTCCTGCTCTGTCCGGGTTGCTATATGGGTTTTGAGTAGTGCCATTAATTGGCTTCACGTTTATACCGGAATGACCCGCAAAAGTGGTGTATACGGCAGCAGCCCAACGCCAGCCCAGCGAGATGCCGGGTTTGTCAATATGTATGTCCGTTGTCCATTTCACATTTATATAATTACCTGGGATATTAACCGGCACCAGGTATGACAAGCCACTCATGAAAACATCGCTGCTATAGGCTCGCGGCACGACTGTTTCCCATTGGTTATTGATGAATTGTGTACTTGCCATTGTTGCACTGGCATCAAACCGGATACGCGCATTCGGTACGTGAAGGGAGTACGGTACATTGTTCGCTGTAAAAGTGATTACCCCATTCGTAACAAGTATTGTAACGGGATCGGTACCACTGCTCAACGGACCCGGGTCAAACGAACTGTTAAACCAAATATATCTTCCCGCCGGTATTGATGTACCATTAAAGTTTGATGTCAAAGAAGCATCGCTGATGGTACAGCCGATAGCTGGATTGACCGTGACCACTACGGATTGTGTATTAGGACAACCGTTGGATGTTAAAGTAAACACATACGTGACGTTAACCGGTGAAGTAGTAGTATTGATTAATGTTTCTGATATCGTGCCTGCCCCGCTTGCCCCGGGGTTACTGATTCCTGTCACAGACGCGCGACTCCAGTTAAACGTAGTTCCGGAAGTAGTGCTCGCAGGAGTATACGTAAACACAGTACCGCTGGCAGCACTAGCCGATAGGTTACTTGATAAAGTGGCCATTTCTTTAGGTGCCGCCACTCCCGTGCCTGCCAAACTTGTAGAGCCATTAATTGTTTGCGTTACAGAATAGGTTCCTGCTGTTGTTACTGTAATAGATGAAGTTGTTGCTCCATTACTCCACAATAAAGAGCCGCTGAATGAGCCAGCAGTCAATACAGAATTGCCACAGTTGTTTACTACTGTTACAGTTGGCGAGGGAGGCGGCGAATTAGGTGTACAACTGACCGTACTTATTGAACTGAAACTGCCGGTATAATTTGTTCCACCAGTACCTTTCGCGCCATCCACTACGAATGTTTTAAAATTTTCCGGCGTTCCTGCCCTGTCTATATTAGCATATGAGTTTTGAGTGCTGCCATCAATGGGTTTCACATTTATACCCGAATTACCTGCGAAACTTGTGTAGGCAGCAGCGGCCCAACGCCAGGCCAGCGAAATACCAGGTTTGTCTATGGTTATGTTTGTTGCCCATTTCACGTTGGTATAATTACCCGGGAAATTAACTGGCACCAGGTATGATAGACCGCTCATGAATACGTCGTTGCTATAAGCTCGTGGCACTACCGTTTCCCATTGATTATTGATGAACTGGGTGCTTGCCGTCGTTACAGTAGCGTCAAAACGTATGCGTGCATTGGGCACATTAAGTGTGTACGGGACATTATTTGCCGTAAAGGTGATGACGCCATTTGTAATTGTTATTGTGACAGGATCGGTGCCATTGGCCAGTGGACCCGGGTCAAAAGAACTGTTAAACCAAATATATCGTCCTGCCGGTATCGTTGTGCCATTAAAGTTTGAACTCAATGATGTATTACTGATGGTACAGCCGGTTCCAGAAATGACTACAGGGTTGACAGTGACAATGACGTTTTGTGTATTCGTACACCCGTTGGATGTTAATGTGTACACATAGGTAACATTTACTGGTGAACCAGTAGTAGTCGTCAGTGTTTCTGATATAGCACCTGTTCCATTGGCGGCAGCATTGCTGATGCCGGGTACCGTTGCACGGCTCCATCCAAACGTAGTTCCCGAAGAAGTGCTTGTAGGATTATAAGTAAATGCATTACCGCTGGTAGCTGTAGCCGCAAGGCTGCTTGATAAGGCCGGCGTTGCTTTAGGCGCGGCCACTCCTGAACCGCCTGAACTTGTACAACCATTAAGGGTTTGTGTAACTGAATAGCTTCCTGACGTTGCTACGGTAATAGACGAAGTTGTAGCTCCGTTGCTCCACAATAACGATCCGGTGAATGAACCAGCTGTCAATACTGTATTGCCACAATTGTTGACCACTGTTACTGAAGGTGCTGCGGGAATTGAATTAACTGTTAATGTACATGGATTGGTGTTTACCGATCCTGCGGAATTTGTCCACACTGCACGAAACTGCTTATTATCGTCGCCAATGGTTGTTGAAAATGCGAGGGTGCTATTAGTAGCGCCACTGATATCGCTCCATGTTGTGCCGTTCGTACTTTGTTGCCAATGCACGGTTGGTGTGGGGCTGCCATTTGCCGCAGAAGTAAAACTTACGCTGGCACCGGCGCATTTTGTTTGCGAGGTTGGATCAGTGCTTACAATTGGCAACGAAGTTCCGCCACCCGTATTAAATACAACATCAACCCAATAATTAGAGGCATTAAAACTATTGGCGGGGAAAACAGGCGTTGCTGAATATTTATATAATCCATTCGGGCCATCTTCTCCATTAGCAAGTCCATGCAGAAACCCATTAACAACTGGCTGCGTAAAATAATTACCGGAAGCGGCATAATCGCCTGAGCTGCTGAAATAGGATACAACATAAGTTGTGTTCGCCGTAATCGCAACCGGGTTAGAAAGCAACATTTGTTGCCATCCAGAAAAAGTTTCACCTGTAAATACGACTGAAGCGAGTAACGTGCCTGTGCCTGTCCACAAATGTCCCGTTCTTGTTCCTGTGAAACCTTCATCTTTGAAATACCGGATACCGCTAATAAATCCATTTTGCGATGAACGGAATTTCATTCCGACTTCAATAGCCTGTCCGTCATTAGCATGAGGCTCTGCCGGCGCAGAAGTAGGTAAGAATATCGAGGTGCCACCAACATTAGCACCCGTCGTAAAGGTCCAGGTATAATCATTTACCAAAGCATTGCCGGCTAAATCCTTAACACCGGACGCGCCGCCCTTTATTGTTGCAGTATAAACAGCAGAATTTGCAAGAGCGGCGGATGGCGTTAAGACAACCTGGTTGGATGAAGTAGTTACGGTTACCGCAACCAGGTTGTTACCGGCATCCCTTAACTGGAATGAAGTAGCAGTTACCGTTGCAGCGTTTATGGCTTCATTGAAATTAGCCGAAACTTGCGTTCCAATATTCACGCCCGTTGCTCCATTCAGGGGCGACACAGAAGTTATAGTAGGTGGAACATTATCCGCAGCTGCTGTATTAAAGCTCCAGGTATAATCATTTATCAATGCATTCCCCGCCAGGTCCTTAACACCTGACGCACCACCTTTAATTGTAACTGTGTAATGGCTCGAATTGGCAAGCGCATTTGATGGAGTTAAAGTGACCTGGCTCGCTGTTGCATTAATAGTGGCAGCTACCGCGTTATTGCTTACATCTTTCAATTGAATTGTTGTTGCGTTTACAGTCGAAATATTAATGGCTTCGCTGAAGTTGACCGTCACAGTTGCACCAATTCCCTGGATCGTCGCGCCGTTTTGTGGCAACACAGAAGTTACTACCGGGGCTGTCGTGTCCCCTGCTGCTGTAGTAAAGCTCCAACTGTAATCATTTACCAACGCGTTGCCGGCAACATCCTTAACTCCGGCCTGACCACCTTTGACTGTTGCTGTATACGTCTTTGAGCCTGCCAGCGGCGCGGAAGGACTAAATGTTGCCTGGTTTGACAAGACGCTGATTGTTCCCGGCACAACAATGTTATTTGCATCCTTTAATACAAATGATGTGCTGGTCACAGTTGCTGCATCAATAGCCTCATCGAAGATTGCTGCGCACAATGTGCTAACATTTACATTCGAAGTTCCATTTGCAGGTAATACAGATGAGACGACAGGTGGCGTCGCATCGGGTCCAATATTGCAATCCGGAAATATCTTGGAGGAATCAACCGCAGAAAGTCCCGCTGCGTCGGTGACGGTGAGCTTGATCATCCAATAATACGTATCTCCATTGCATCCTATCCGTTCAATGCTCGTAGTAGGACTTACATCATTACTTATGGGTTGAGGATGTGCATGGCTGTTATGACGCAGAAAGGTTTGCCATTCATACTTCAACGGACCAGGCTCGGCATCTGTAACAGTAGCGCTGCATGTGTAAAGCGTGTCAGGTCCAATTTTGTAAAGTGAATTTTTTACCGGGCTTGTAATGTTTACAACCGGTGGCGTATTATTTACAGAAATAATAATACTGTCGGTTGATGACGCGCCCTCGTTGTCTGTTACCGTTAATCTGACAACATATTTAGTAGGAGTATTAGCCGGTGCTGTAAAACTATGCGAAGGACTGGCTACAGCACTTGTAGCTCCATCTCCGAAATTCCATGCATACGCGGCAATCGTGCCGTCCGGATCGGAAGAATTGATACCCGTAAAATTTACGGCCAGTGGCGATGGACCAAAAAGTTTATCAGAATTTATTTTTACAACAGGCGACTGATTACCGCCATACTTTATTTGTTTAATTGTGGGAAGAATCGAAGCAAAATCGCCGAGTTCAACTACGACCATGCTACCGTCAAGCGGATTCATGGTTATACAAACAGTACCTAAGAATCCGCCCCCAAAATTTTTAACCTCGGTAACTACATCCGTGAAATCGACACCAACCGCTCTTATCCATTTTTGGTCGTGATCAGCTACGAAATAGTGATTACTGTATTCAGCAGGGAAATTACTGCCGGAATACCAGGGACCACCTATGGAACAGTTGCCCTGGAACGGCACGCCATTTACACCGGACTCGGGAGTACCGATCAATGCTGTTGCCACATTGTTACCGGAAAAAACAGGTACCCGCGCCGTATCAACAAAATGTTGCCAGTCAAGAATCGGTCGGTGGTGAATATAACGCTCCCCTGTACCGATCGTCACCAAAGGACTGCAGGGATTATTAATTGATTTATCATTATCAGCCGTCGGTTGCCTGACCAGATCCTGGAAATCAAAAAATTGTTTAGTACAGCCATTGATACCATAAAGGGGATTGGGTTCGTCGCGGTTAGCGGTCAATGCCGTGCTATAACCTGGTGTGGGAGTCATACCTTCAAAGAGTGGCCAACCGCAGTTTACGCCGGGTGTTGTAATCACATTTACTTCTTCATAAGTATTCCAGCCCACATCCCCGATATAGATTTCACCAATGTCACCGGCTGCCGGATTGGTAGAGCCGGTACCAGGTTTGACGGACATACGAAACGGGTTTCGCAACCCAAAAGCCCATACTCTTGATTTAGGAGATCGGGGCTCAGCCGCGTTATAATACGGATTACTGCTTACACCGTTTCCTGTTGTCGGATCGATTCTAAGTAATTTACCATTGTGACAATTGAGCATTTGAGCGCGGAATGCGCCAACATTTTCTTCGGGACGCAGGATGCCATCGATCAGGTCAAGATCGTAGTCAGTGTCGGGGTCACTACCCTTATCCACGGCATAGTAACTACCGCCATCACCGCATGTAGCCAATAATGTACCGTCGGCCGCAAAGGCCAGGGTTCCCAAACCATGGGAATCGTGCGTCAATGCAATGCCGGTTGTTTTTGTTTCTCCTAATAAAATGAACCGGCTACTCAAGTCAGTGGCGAGGTCAGGTCCATTTGTTATTGTTTTATACCTCGTAATTCGGCCGATTGTGCCACCACGGGTACTGGTGGCTGGATTGTAGGCAGGGGTGCCAAAATTAATGAGGTAGTGCCTGTCGACAACATATAGAAGGTATATAAGTCCATTGCTTAAATAATTCGGATCGAGCGCGAAACCCATAAGACCGTGATCACCCCAATTGGCTACCTCTTCTGATATATCCAAAACGGGGGTCGTTTGCTTAATATAAGCGCCAGAGGCGTTTCGGTTGCATACATAAACCCTTCCATCTTTTTCCCAAACGAAAAGCTTCTGCCCGTCGGTGGTAAAAGTCGCTCCCAGGGGTAAATTCCAATCAGAACCAATAATAGAAGTTGTAAAACCGGAGGGTAATGTTTGAGCCAATCCAGCTTCGCAAAAAAATAGCAGGCTCGCCGCAATAAGAAGAAATAATCTTCGCATGATACGAATTATTTAAAAAACAAAGAAAGCGGCTGCTCAGTGGAAATAATGGAAAATGCTGCCTGGTGCAGTTATTCTTTCCTGAAGTAATTAACAAGGATTGGAAATTCGGCTAATCAATCGTTTGGCTCGACTCTATGAGCTATTAAAGTATTAATAGCCGTACTATTACTATAGAGTCGAAGAGTTGGCGCCAAAATAGAAAATATTGTTGAAAATCCACAACAAAAAAATCAATAATTACTGTGGCTTCACAACGATTTTTTTGCAGCCCGGTTTCAATCCATTGAGTACATCTGTATTACTCTTGCGTTGTATTAAACAGCGACGGGAAACCGGTTTATGAGTCGAAAAAATACGATCCTGCCAATGAGATTCGATCGCAAAATGGTATCGACACTTTTAGAACAGAAGAGAAATCCTCCTAATTCGTCTTAATAATTTTAAGGAATTTTCGCTGATCGCCCTGTATCACCTCAACATAATACGAGCCTGCGCTTAGTTTCTGACCAACCTTCACACTCGTATTTGCACTAACCTTATTGTATTGTTCTATTACCCGACCGGAAATATCCGTCACCCTGATATGCACCGGGGTTTTGTTACTTCCGTTAATATTAAGACTAAATACAGTGTTGCTTGGATTTGGCATTGCCGCAATTTCAAGCTTATCATTCCATTTATTGTCAAAGCTCAATTCCCCTATTTTTTGCTGCATTGACTTTATTACCGTAATTGGCGATTCGAGCGAACGCTGGGCCGTGACGGAACATGTGTCTAAACTAATTGCGGTATAACTTCCCGTATAATTAGGTTCTCCCGTACCTCTTGCTCCTGCCACCACAAACGATTTGAAGTTTTGTGGACTGCCTGCCCTATCCGTATTCGGATAAGGATTTAAGGTGGTTCCGTTGATAGGTTTTACATTTATTCCCGCATGATTCGCAAGCGTATCATAAACAGCGGCTGCCCAACGCCATCCAAGGGAAACGCCATCGTTATCGATATTGATATTTGTCTTCCAGGTAACGCTTATATAATTGCCGGGCAGATCAACCGGCACCTTGTAGGATAAACCGGTCATGAATATATCGCTGCTATAATTGTGTGGTACCACTGTTTCCCAAATATTATTAATGAACTCAGTTGTTGCCGAACTTGCACCGGCGTCAAACCTTATACGCGCATTTGGCACATTCAAAGAGTGCTGAACATTATTTGCAGTAAAAGTGATTACAGTGTTCGTAATATTGACCGTTACATTTCCAGTACCTGCACCCAATGTGGCGGGATCAAAGGTGCTGTTAAACCAAATGTATTTGCCTGCAGGTATAGCAACAGCACTAAAGTTAGTGGTCAGCGATGTATTATTGATCCTGCAGTTGACAGTTGCCACAGGATTAACCGTGACAAATACGTTTTGCGTATTCGTGCACCCATTAGCAGTTAAAGTATAAACATACGTAACATTCACTGGCAGGTTTGTGATATTGAATAATGCTTCATTCACGTTGCCCGTCCCACTAGTAGCCGCATTGCTGATACCAGTTACTGCGGCGCGGGTCCAGGCGAAGGTCGTGCCTGTTGTAATGCTCGACGCGATATAGGCATACGCAGTTCCACTTGTGGTGGTCGCCGATAAGTTACCGGACAATACCGGTTTTATTTTGGGAGCTGCGACTGCGCTTGCAGTTGCACTTGCACATCCGCTGACAGTTTGTTTTACTGTATAGGTTCCTGCGGTCGATACGGTGATAGACGGGGTAACCGCCCCGGTGCTCCATAACAAAGTTCCCGTCGTTCCCGTTGCAGTTAATAAGGAGTTTTCGCAATTATTTGTCAGCGTAATGCCAGGTGTTGCAGGAATGGCATTGATGGTCAATATTGCTGCCGCCGATGTAGCCGATCCCCCGGCATTGGTCCATACCGCGCGGTAACGTTTATTGGCGTCAGCGATTGTTGTGGTGAAAGTTAGTGTCGCATTCGTTGCCCCGGCGATGTCTGTCCACGTAGTTCCATTTGTACTGACCTGCCATTGCACAGTGGGCACAGGGTCTCCATTACCCGCTGTAATGAAAGTGGCATTGGTTCCGGCACATCGCGTTTGGGATGATGGCTGTACAGTGACAACGGGACTCACAACTGGCCCCTGGTGTGTAAATACAAGGTCCACCCAATAATTGCTTGCATTAAAGCTGCTGGTTGGAAAAACAGATACCGCAGAATAACTGTATAGCCCATTGGGTCCATCTTCTCCGTCTGCAAGCGCCCGCAACGGATCATTGATAACTGCCTGCGTGAAGTACGGCTTAGTTGCCGAGTAATCTCCTGATGGGCTAAATACGGAGACTACGTAGGTAGTGTTTGCATTAATTGCAATAGGTAACGCAAATAATGCTTGTTGCCAGCCCGAAGCAGTATCTCCGGCAAAGGTGGTAGAACCCAGTAGGGCACCCGCAGCACTCCACAGATGACCTGTATGGGTACCCGTGGCGCCTACTGCTTTATAATAGCGCACACCCCTGATAAATCCATTTTGCGCAGACCGGAATTTCATTCCCAGAGCTATACCCTGTGCATCATTGTTGAGCGGAACGGCAGGAGCTGCTGTCGATGGAAATATACTATAAGAAACCGGCGTAACTGCAGCCGTTGTGAAGGTCCATGTGTAATTGGCTGCAAGAGTATTACCTGCGAGGTCCTTAATGCCCGAAGCACCACCTAAAACTGTTACAGTGTATGTAGTGGAGTTAGTCAATGTAACCGCTGGCGACAAAATAATCTGTGATCCTGCCGCGCTGACCGTCGCAGCAATTATCGTGTTTGCTGAATTCTTTAGTTGGAATGTTGTGTTGGTTACACTTGCGGGATTGACCGCTTCACTAAAATGAGCAGTGACGAGGGTGCCGGTACTGACACCAACTGACCCGGCCAAAGGTTCCACTGATGAAACGGTTGGACGCGTATTATCTATTGCTATCGTGGTAAAACTCCATGTAAAATCAGACGCCAACGGATTTCCTGCAAGGTCTTTTATTCCTGACGCACCTCCTTTTAGAGTACCCGAATAGACTGTTGATCCGCTTAGCGCCGCCGTTGGTCTTAATGTAATTTGCTTAGCGGTTTTGGTTAAGGTGGTTGCAACTATAGTATTGCCTTTCTTTAATTGAAAGGTTGTTGCGTTGACTGATGAAGTGTCTATGTTTTCGTTGAATGTGGCGATAAGTGGAGTACTGATGGAAATACCAGTTGCGCCGTTAATTGGTGTAACTGTTGATACCAGTGGTGGCGTTACATCAGACGCCACCGAGCGATCAGGAAATATTTTCGCAGAATCTTTGGTAGACAGGCCCGCCGCGTCAGTCACTTTCAATTCAATTAACCAATAGTAGACATCGGTTCCATAGAAACCAACTCTCTGAATTAAGGTTTTGGTACTAACTGCTTCCACAATACCATCCCTGTGTTCATGATTATTATGCCGCAATATTTTTTGCCACTCATATTTTAACTGCGATCCGGAATGCTGGGCATCGGTTACGGTAGCAGTGCAAGCATACATGGTATCGGGTCCCTGTTTGTAAAGTGAGTTCTTAATGGGGCTGGTAATCTTCACTACAGGAGGCGTATTGTTTACTGAGACAATGACACTGTCGGTATGTGAAGCACCACCATTATCAGTAACAGTCAATCTCACTACAAACTTTTTGGGTTTACCGGTTGTGTCCGTAAAAACAATATTTGCCGGGTTAGCAACATTGCTTGTGGCAGGTGTAGCCCCACCAAAATTCCAGGAATAAGAAACAATACTTCCGCCAGGCGATGGATCAAAGGAAGTGCCACCGGCAAAATTTACTGATAGCGGTGAAACACCAAAGGTCTTGCTTGCTGATAGCTTAGCCACAGGTGGTTGATTTCCGCCGTAAGCAATTCTTTTTACTCCTGTGCCCAATTGAACCGTAACCAGCGTACCATCAATGGGATTTTGAGCAATACAAACAATCTCGGAAAAATTGGTTGCAAAATCCTCTACTCGGGTCACGACATCCGTAAAGTCAATGTTGATTTTTTTTATCCAACCGGCCACAAAATCTGCCTGGAAGTATGAGTTTTTATATTGCGCAGGAAAATTATTACCGGTATATACAACGCCGCCTATACTACATTGCCCGGCAAAAGGTGTACCCACCACCTGCGACTCGGGTGAACCGATCATAGCTACCGATGGGGTATTGCCTTCATAAATGCCCACTCTTGCCCATGGATGAGCATGCGACCATTCCAGCGCCGGCCGGCGATGATAGTAACGGATTCCCGTGCCAATAGGTACAGTGGAATTGCACGGATTAAAAATGGTCTTATTATCCTCTGGATTAGCCTGCCTGATCAGCTCCGAGAAATATAAATATTGACGGGTACATCCACCGGTACCGTACAAGGGATTTGGCTCATCCAGATTTTCAACTTTAAGATCGTTATAAAGTATGCCTGAGTTATCATCCGGGGGAATAGTGTATTCATTACCCTCATAAATCGGCCAGCCAAAATTGGAGCCCGGAGACTTACAAATATTTATTTCTTCCCAGGTAGCAAAGCCCACATCGCCGATATAAACTTCACCAATATCGCCAACAGAGGGGTCTGTAGACCCGGTTCCCGGCTTAACGAATATGCGAAAGGCATTACGAAGTCCCAAAGCCCATACTCTTGATTTTGGAGCCCGGGGCTCAGCAGGTGAGTAGAATGGATTGCTCGGCACCCCGTCGCCCGTTTTCGGATCGATTCTAAGAAGTTTGCCGTTCATGCAATTGACCAGCTGGGCGCGAAATGCCCCAACATTTTCAGCAGGCCTGATTATTCCATCAGCCAAAGCCTGCTGGTAAAAAGTTCCCGGGTTACTGCCTCCGTCAAGCCCTTCGTAGCTGGCACCATCACCCATAGTAACAAGCAAAGTGCCATCGGCTGCAAATGCCAGTGACCCGGTACCATGTGAGTGATGAGTAATAGGCATGCCAGTAGTTTTGCTTTCGCCTATCAAAATAGAACGGGTTGCTGGATTTATCACGAGGTTGCTACCGTTGAGAAATGTTTGATAGCGTGTAACCCTTGCAATGGTGGCCTGCCCGGTGATTGTTGTTCCCGGGTCATAAGCTGGTGTGCCAAAGGTGAGAAGATGATGACGGTCCACCACGTACATGAGGTATATCAAACCATTTGTATCAAAGTTGGGATCCACCGTAAAACCAAGCATCCCCTGTGCATCCCAATCAGCTACTTCTTCAGACATGTCAGCAACAGGGACGGCCTGTTTGATATAATTACCGGAGCTGTCGCGACGGCACACGTATACCTTGCCACCACGTTCCCATACAAAAAGTTTCTGTCCATTTTTGGAAAATACTGCGCCCACAGGGGAGTTCCAACCTGAGCCAACTGGAATAGCTGTAAAGTTTGGGTCAGAGAAAGTTTGAGCCTCCAGGTTTACACAGACCAGGGTCACCCATAACAGGAAGTAAAGTTTCTTCATGGCATTAATCTCAAAACGTTTTTTGGCCACTCCTCAATTCACATGGAGAGACATGCTAACCAATAAAGTCACTGTAAAAGGATAAAACCACAGGGTCAGAAAAAACGCAATAGCCAAACTCAGGACCTTGGAAAAACTGGCTGTTCAGAAGTTATGGATGAAGAAATGCAGGGGAGCAATTTAGATTAAATTTCTTATCCTGACAAACTAAATAAAATCACCTCACCTATAATCGGGCAGCACAAAACATCTTCTTTATTTCAATAAAAAACAAATGAGTAAGGCCTGGGTGTGAGATGATCGGTGAGAATACCGCATTTGGAGGCACGTATTGATGAAAATCTTTATTTATCCCTCCCGTAGATAGGCGACTGATTTCAATAATACTAATAAAGCCACGGTACCACTAATTCACAATGATTCTTTGCATCATCTTTACGGAGTTCCGTGGCATCTTATTAATTCGCCTTAATGATCTTTACAAATTTTCGTTGTTCACCCTGTATTGCTTCAACAAAATAGGTGCCCGCATTTAGCTTCCGTCCAATTTTCAAAATCGTGGTAGCGCTCACCTTCTCATGTTGTTCTACCACCCTTCCGGACACATCCGTCACTTTTATGGTAACCGGGTTTTTATTGTCTCCATGTATTATCAATTCAAAGTGGCTGGTGCTTGGATTGGGGAATACATTGACCTCGAATTTTCTATTTAAAAGTTGTTCGATAGAAGAGGCCGGCAGTCTGACGACGGTCGGTTGTTGAGATACCTTTTGCCCGGAGCCAGCCGAACATGTAACTGTATTGATTGATGTGAAACTTCCCGTGTAATTTGTTCCGCCCGTTCCTTTTGCACCATCCACAACAAATGCCTTGAAGTTTTCCGGTGTACTTGCCCTGTCCGAATTGGCGTATACGTTTTGAGTGGTTCCATTTATTGGTTTTACGTTTATACCCGGATTATCGGCAAAAGACGTATAAGCAGCCGCTGCCCAGCGCCAGCCGAGGGATATCCCCGGTTTATCAATGCTTATTTTCGCGCTCCAATTGACATTCATGTAATTTCCAGGGAAATTAACGGGTACCAGGTAAGATAATCCGGCCATGAAAATATCGCTGCTATAACTGCGAGGTACTACGGTTTCCCAAACGTTATTGATGAATTGAGTGCTGGCAGTTGTTACCGCGTTGTCAAACCGGATACGGGCATTTGGTACATTTAGATTGTACTGAACATTGTTTGCCGTAAAACTAATTACACCATTCGTAATATACATTGTTACAGTTTCGGTTCCCGTCGGCAATGGACCCGGGTCAAAGGAACTGTTAAACCAAATATATCTTCCTGCCGGAATTGCAGTAGCATTAAAATTGCTGGCTATCGATGCATTAATAATGCATGCGGCTAATACCGGGTTTACCGTGACAACAACGTTTTGTGTCGTAGTACAACCGTTGGCTGTCAAAGTGTATACATAGGTGACAATAGCAGGCGAACTTGTTGTATTAATTAGCGTTTCAGTGATGTCGCCCGTTCCATTTGCAGCAACATTGCTGATACCTGCCACTGCTGCACGAGTCCATGCGAATGAAGTACCTGCTACTGTACTTAAAGCACTATATGTAAATACGGTACCGGTGTTAACGGAAGCTGTCAGCCCACTCAACAATTGTGGGCTTGTTTTTGGGGCAGCCGTCCCGTTGGCGGCTACACTTGTATTCCCATTTACTGTTTGAGTTACGGTATAGGTCCCCGGTGTTATTACTGTAATAGATGGAGTTGTTGCCCCGTTGCTCCACAATAATGACCCGGTGTATGCACCCGCAGTTAACACGGAGTTGCCACAGTTATTTACAACTGTGATCGTCGGTGGTGAAGGCGGCGAGGGAGGAATTGTGCCACCAGTACATGTACCGGTATAAACGGTGCTGAAACTGCCCGTATAATTTGTTCCACCTGTGCCCCTTGCACCATCGACAACAAATGACTTATAGTTCTCGGGAGTACTGGCCCTGTCCGCATTTGGATACGCGTTTTGAGTACTGCCATTTATTGGCTTTACATTAATTCCCGCATTATCCGCAAATGAAGTGTAAGCGGCCGCAGCCCAGCGCCATGCAATCGAAATTCCCGGTTTATCGATACTTATATTAGCCGTCCAGGTGACATTCATATAATTTCCCGGGAAATTAACCGGCACCAGGTACGACAATCCACTCATAAATATATCGCTGGTGTAAGCACGAGGTACTACCGTTTCCCATGCATTATTGATGAATTGAGTACTTGCTGATGTTACAGAAGCATCAAACCGGATCCTCGCATTCGGAACATTCAAATTGTACTGAACATTGTTTGCTGTAAAACTGATTACAGCATTCGTAATATTCATCGTAACGGGATCGGTTCCTGTTGGCAATGGACCAGGATCAAGAGAACTGTTAAACCATATATATCTTCCGGCGGGTATCGCAGTTCCGGTAAAATTGGATGTTATGGAAGTATTATTGATCACACATCCGCTGCCGCTTGTCGCGGCAGGATTAACAGTGACAATGATGTTTTGTGTGTTGGTACAACCATTAGCCGTCAAAGTATATACATAAGTAACATTTACCGGTGAGGCGGTTGTGTTCACCAACGTTTCATTAATATTTCCTGTGCCACTTGCAACCGGGTTACTGATACCCGTTACGGTTAAACGACTCCAGACAAAACTGGTTCCTGTAACGGTGCTTGTAGCATTGTAAGTAAAAGCAGTACCACTATTCGTTGAAGCCGCCAGGTTGCCCGACAACACAGGAGTTGATTTGGGAGCGGCAACCCCAGTGCCTGAAGCACTGGTACATCCATTCACTGTCTGTGTTACCGTATAAGTTCCCGCTGCAGGCACCGTGATCGACTGCGTTGAAGCGCTATTGCTCCATAATAAATTACCGATCGTTCCCGTCGCTGATAATATAGAACTACCGCAGTTATTCGCAACAGATACTCCGGGAGTTGATGGAATTGCATTCACTGTTAGCGTTGCGGCATTTGAATTTACTGGACCTTGACTGTTCGTCCACACCGCGCGGTATTGTTTATTATTGTCCGCAATTGTTGCAGCAAAAGATAATGTGGCACTCGTAGCTCCGGAGATACCTGTCCACGTAGTACCATTTGTACTAACCTGCCATTGCACTGCGGGAGCGGGAGTGCCTGTCGCTGCAGAAATAAAGCTCGCATTTGTGCCGGCACACTGGGTTTGCGATGATGGTTGTACAGTGATGGTGGGACTTACAACCAGGTCCTGGCGGTTAAATACCACATCCACCCAATAGTTGCTTGCATTGAAACTATTAGTTGGGAAAACCGAAGCAGCAGAATACTTATATAGACCGTTGGGCCCGTCTTCTCCATCTGCCAGTGCCCGCAACGGATCATTGATTACTGCCTGGCTGAAGTACGGTTTACTGGCAGCATAGTCGCCTGATGTACTAAAAACGGAAACCACGTAAGTAGTATTCGCATTTATTACAATTGGTGATGCAAATAATGCCTCCTGCCAGCCTGATGCTGTTTCTCCCGTAAAGGATACAGAGCCAAGTACAACTCCTGCAGCGGTCCATAAATGGCCGGTGTGTGTGCCCGTTGTCCCTGCAATTTTAAAATAGCGCACACCCCTGATCAATCCATTTTGGGATGAACGGAATTTCATTCCAACAACTATACCCTGTCCGTCATTGTTGAGTGGAGTTGTTGGTGATGGTGTCGACGAAAAGACACTATAAGAAACCGGAGCAACTGCGGCCGTCGTGAAATTCCAGGTATAATTTGCAGCGAGAGAATTACCCGCCAGGTCCTTTATACCTGCCGCGCCCCCGGTTATTGTTATTGAATAAAGAGTTAATGCTGACAACGGTGCTAAAGGTGTCACAGTGATTTCGCCACCCGATACATTGATTGCTGCACCTACTATATTATTGCCTGCATCCTTTAGTTGCACCGTTGCACCCGATACCGTTGATACATTGATAGCTTCACTAAGGTTTGCCGTTATTATCGGAGTTGTGCTGACTCCTGTCGAACCGTTCGCAGGTGATACAGAGTTAACCAGCGGCGGAGTTAAATCAATTACAACTGTGGTAAAGCTCCACGTATAGTTATTAACCATCGCGTTTCCTACCAGGTCTTTAATTCCGGATGCACCAGCAGAAATTGTCACCGTATATACCGTACCACTTTTCAATGCAGCTAATGGCGTTAATGTAACCTGGCCGCCGGATGCAGATACAGAAGCGTTGACCAGGTTATTGCCTGGATCTCTCAGTTGAACTGTAGTATTTGTCGCCGTCGACGCATTAATAGATTCATTAAAATTTATCGTGATCGATGTACCCATAGCCACGCCCGTCGCCCCGCTGGCTGGCGACACAGATGTGATCAGAGGCGGATCAATATCCGTAGATGTTGAAAAGCTCCAACTGTGATCATTCGGCAACGGATTGCCTGCCAGATCTTTCACACCAGTTGCGCCACCTTTTACTAAAACATTGAAACCAGTCGAATAGGGAAGTAAAGAAACAGGATCAAGTATTATTTGATCACCCGTTGCGGTGACTACTGCGGGTATTATATTATTGCTTGCGTCCTTTAATTGAAATGTTGCCCCGGTAACTGATGATGCTAACAAGGGTTCATTAAATGTGGCAACAATATTCGTTGCTGCTGACACATTTGTTGCGCCATTCGCAGGCGATAATGAAAGTATCGATGGCGTCCGGTCAGGGAATATTTTTGCTGAATCTTTTGTCGAAAGTCCTGCAGCGTCAGTGACGGTAAGTTCAACCAGCCAGTAATAGGTATCGCTGCCAATAAAACCCACCCGTTGTATCAGCGTATTCGTGTTAACTGCTTCGTCAATGGGCTGGCGGTGCTCATGGTTATTATGTCTCAGAATGGTTTGCCATTCGTATTTCAGTTGCGAACCGCTGTGTTGCGCATCCGAAACCGTAGCTGTGCATGCATAAAACGTATCCAGCCCCGGAGTATACTGTGAATTTTTTATCGGACTGGTAATGTTGACAATGGGTGGCGTATTGTTTACTGATATAATAACACTGTCTGTATGTGTGGCACCGCCATTATCGGTAACGGTAAGCCTAACCACGAACTTTCTCGGGCTACCAGATGCTTCTGTAAATACAATATTGCCGGGATTGGCGACATTGCTGGTTGCAGGACTGCCTCCTCCAAAATTCCAGCTATAGGCAACAATGCTTCCTCCCGGGCTTGGGTCGTATGAATTACTTCCATTGAAATTGACAGTTAATGGCGATCCACCAAAAGTCACATTGGAACCAGGCCTGGCAATGGGTGGCTGGTTACCTCCATACTGAACGCGCTTCACTCCTGTTGATGAATTCAATTGCACCGTGACAAGACTTCCGTCTGTCGGGTGCTCAGCAATGCAAACAACCTCCGTATAGTTGCTGGCAAAATTGTCAACGCGGGTTATTTCATTTGCATTATCAAGCGTAATGCGCTTTATCCAGCCGCTTGCAAAATCAGCCTGGAAATAAGTATTCCTATATTCTGCCGGAAAAGTATTACCGGTATATAGGGTGCCTCCGACGCTGCACTGTCCTGAGAAGGGAATACCGTTTACTTGTGACTCGGGCGATCCGATCAGGGCTACATCCGGTGTGGTCCCGTTAAAAATTCCCACCCGTGCCCAGGGATGTGCATGCGACCATTCCAATGTGGGGCGCTGATGATAATAGCGGTTTCCGCTTCCTATTATGGCTTCGGCATCGCAAGGGTTTTGAAGTGTTTTATCGCCATTGACATTTGCTTGTTTGAGTAACTGGTTAAAAGTAAAATAACGTTGATTACATCCGCCAATCCCGTATAAAGGGTTAGGCTCATCCCGGTTCTCAACGTTGAGGTCAATATAAGTCAATCCTATTCCATTCAACGGGATTGTGGGTTCATTACCTTCGTAGATGGGCCAGCCAAAATTGGTTCCCGGTGCTTTGCAAATATTCATTTCTTCCCATGTTGCAAATCCAACGTCGCCGAGGTAAACTTCTCCAATATCGCCCACAGCCGGATCTGTTGAGCCGGTGCCGGGTTTTACATATATACGAAAGGAATTGCGGATACCGAGCGCCCATACTCTTGATTTCGGAGCACGGGGCTCTGCGGCAGAATAAAACGGGTTGCTGGGAATTCCATTGCCTGTTTGCGGATCTATTCGAAGCAACTTGCCATTAAAACTGTTGATCATTTGTGCCCTGAATGCGCCTACATTTTCTTCGGGCCTTATGATACCGTCTATTAATGCCTGGGCATAAAATGTTCCATCCTCACTGCCCGAGTCAACACCTTCATAGCTGGCAGCATCTCCAATTGTGACCAGCAGCGTGCCGTCTGCAGCAAAAGCCAATGTCCCTACACCATGAGAATGATGGAGGATTGGCATACCGGTAGTTTTGCTTTCACCAATTAGAACAAATCTTGATGAAGGATTAATGACAAGGTTGCTTCCATTCATTGTAGTTTGATACCGGGTGACACGGCCAATGGTAGCCTGGCCGGTAATGGTCTCATTTGGGTTGTAAGAAGGAGTTCCATAGTACAGTAAATGATGCCGGTCAACGACATAGAGAAGGTATATCAATCCATTGGTTGCAAAATTCGGATCAATCGTAAAACCCACCAGGCCATGGGCATCCCAATCAGCTACTTCTTCTGTAATATCTGCGACAGGCTGCGCCTGTTTTATATAATTTCCGTTTCCATCCCTGTTGCACACATACACCCTGCCTGCCCTTTCCCATACAAACAATTTTTGACCATCCGGTGAGAACCTGGCCCCAACAGGAGAATTCCACCCCGAACCAATGGGAATGGCTGTAAAATTGGGATCAGTAAAAGTCTGGGAAAAAACGTTTCCGAAGAATAGGGTAAGTCCAATTACCAGGTGAACATATTTCATGACCATACGGGTTAAAAAAATCCTTCTATTGCTCATCAGGAATTAGGAGCAAAAACTAACCAATCCACACGGTTTATTAATGGTGTAGATCACAGGACATGAAAATCGTCAGTTGCGGCAGCATTACCTGACGTAAATAAACGGCTATTCAAAAGTTATGGATGAAATGGACGAAAGGAAGAGGACGCCAAAATAATTCATATTTTCTAATTCTACAATGAGGCAATCAATATTTTGCCTCTTCAAATTGATCTTTTTGGATTATGGGGAAATATACGTACCACGTGCCATTGGCGGCACGAATCTTCTTGATCCCAATTCAAGCCATAACTTATTGAATTTGAGAAACACAAATGCTTCTCAAAAAATTCGCTCGTCAAAGACTTAGATTTCCGGTTTGTCAAAGTGGGTTAATTCTTACCAGGTTTACACGGCCGGGCCGTCCGGCCTTCGCTTTGATAGTTATACGACTTTATTAATTCGATTTTATAATTTTTAAAAATCTGCGTTTGTCGGCTTGTGTTACTTGAACGAAATAAGATCCGCCGCTCAGCCTTTGACCAATTTGCAGTATGGTATTAGCGCTTACCTTTTGATAATGCTCAACAACCCGTCCAAATACATCTGTCACCTTAACGCTTACATAGCTCTTATTGTTTCCCGTTATAATAAGCTTGAAAATATTACTGCTTGGATTTGGCACAACACTCACAGTTAACTCTTCAGTATCGAACTGGTCAATTGGCAGTGCCGTTATTTTCCGAGGCGTGAATTGCCTTGTAATCAATGGTTCTTCAGCCTGCCGTTGGCCAGGTCCGGTCGCACAGGTCGCGGTACTGGTTGAACTATAGCTTCCAGTGTAGTTAGTTCCCCCGGTTCCTTTGGCGCCAGATACAACGGACGATCTAAAGTTTTCCGGTGTACCCGCGTTATCGTTGTTTGCATAAGGGTTTTGCGTGCTGCCATTCTTTGGTTTTATATTCAATCCCGAGTGTGTCGCAAAGCTGGTGTATACTGCTGCTGCCCATTTCCACGTAGGTCGCACATTCGCTTTGTCAATGCTTATAGTAGCCGACCACCTGACATTTGAAATGTTGCCGGGTAAACTTGCCGGAACCTGGTACGCCAATCCTCCGATAAACACATAGCCCGTGTAACTTCTGGGCACTGCTGTTTCCCACGCGCCATTAAGGAACTGTGTAGTTGCAGATGTAACAGCAGCATCGAACCTGATCCGGGAATTGGGGACATTGAGGGTGAACTGCTGGCTGTTTGCTGTAAAAGTAATTGTGCTGTTGGTGATGGTGAATGTTACATTTCCGGTTATCCCGCCAAAACTACCGCGGTCAATCACTGAGTTGAACCAAATCCACCGGCCCGCTGGTATTGAGCTACTGTTGAAACTGGATGTAATTGAACCGTTGATCACACAATTAATTGTTGATACCGGGTTCACGGTCACTACAACATTTTGGGTGTTGGAACATTGTGTTGCGGTCACCGTTAACGTATAAACATAAGTCACATTAATCGGCGAAGTAGTTGTATTGACCAACGTTTCAGTAATATTTCCTGTTCCATTGGCGGCTGCATTGCTTATACCCGCTACGACAGCCCTGCTCCATGCGAATGTTGTTCCTATCGTGGCACTTGTTGCCGTATAGGTAAACGCTGTGCCGCTTGTAGCAGTGGCCGATAAGTTGCTGGAAAGAACCGGGGTTGGGTTCACGGTTAATATCGCCGCATTAGAGTTGATTGTTCCTGCACTGTTGCTCCACACAGCGCGATATTGTTTGTTGTTGTCACCTGTTGTTACCGCAAACGTTAATGTAGCAGCGGTAGCTCCTGTAATATTTGTCCAGGTTGTTCCATTGGTGCTTGACTGCCACTGTACCGTTGGTGCGGGTGTGCCATTTGCTCCTGAAGTAAAGCTTACACTCTGTCCTGCACATTTTGTTTGCGATGTTGGCTGCGTGCTTATGGACGGCGCTACGATCGACCCGTCAGGGTTTACGGTCACCACCACATTTTGCGTATTGACACATCCGGAAGCATTCAAAGTATAGACGTAAGTAACATTTACGGGGAAAGCCGTTGTATTAATCAATGTCTCACTGATATCACCCGTTCCGCTCGCCGCTAAATTGCTAATACCTGTTACCGCTGAACGGCTCCATCCAAAAGTAGTCGCCGAAGTAGCGCTGGTCGCAGTATAATTAAAAATTGTGCCACTTGTGGTGCTTGCTGTCAGGCTGCTTGATAGTACAGGAATTGGATTAACTGTTAATGTGGCTGGATCGGAAGTAACAGTTCCCTCGCTGTTGCTCCATACAGCCTGGTATTGCTTGGTATTGTCGACCGTGGTTACCGCAAACGTCAGTGTAGCATTTGTAGCTCCGGTTATATTCGTCCATGTTGTGCCATTTGTGGAAGATTGCCATTGTACCGTTGGTGATGGCATCCCGTTTGCCGAAGAAGTAAAGCTTACATTTTGACCGGCACATTTTGTTTGCGATGCAGGTTGTATCGTTACTATAGGCGGCACTGTTGCTGCATCGGGATTTACCGTCACAACCAGATTTTGAGTATTGCTACACCCGGCAGCCATCAACGTATAAACATAAGTAACATTGATTGCCGAACTAGTTGTGTTGATCAATGTCTCGCTAATATTTCCCGTTCCGGTTGCCGCGGCATTGCTGATTCCTGTTACGACTGAACGGCTCCAGCCAAACGTGGTTCCCGAAGTGGCACTGGAAGGAGTATAGTTAAACAATGTGCCGCTCACAGTAGTTGCGGTTAATGCGCTTGACAATACCGGAATTGCATTAACCGTTAATAGCGCTGCATTTGAATTTGCGGTACCCGCACTGTTGCTCCACACAGCGCGGTATTGTTTATTATTGTCTGTGATGGCGACAGCAAATGTCAATGTAGCACTTGTGGCACCTGTTATGTTTGTCCATGTTGTTCCATTGCCCGACTGCCATTGTACTGTTGGCGTGGGGGTGCCGCTTGCGGCTGATGTAAAGCTCACGTTATCACCGGCACATTTTGTTTGCGATACAGGTTGCGTCGTTACTCCCGGCGACGCAGTGATGATTCCGGCACTTACTGTAACAACCACGTTCTGCGTGTTTGTACATCCAGAAGCATTCAATGTATAACCATAAGTAACATTGATAGCTGAAGAAGTTGTGTTGACCAATGTTTCACTAATATTGCCGTTTCCGCTGGCTGCAGCATTACTTATACCGGCCACAACAGCGCGAGTCCAGGTAAACGTGGTCCCGGAAGTGCTGCTTGTAGCAGTATAGCTAAACAATGCACCGCTTGTTGCATTTGCTGTTAAGCCGCTTGACAACGTTGGCTTAGCGTTCACCGTTAATACAGCAGCATTAGAGTTAATAGTTCCTGCCGTATTGGTCCACACTGCGCGATATTGTTTATTATTATCAGCAATGGTTGTCGTGAAAGTATAGGTAGCTGCCGTAGCTCCCGTAATATTTGTCCATGTTGTACCGTTGGTGCTCGATTGCCATTGCACGGTCGGCGCAGGACTTCCGTTTGCAGCCGACGTGAAGCTTACACTGGTGCCTTCGCATTTTGTTTGTGAAGTTGGATTAGTTGATATCAAGGGGGGAGTATCGGCCGCAACAGCATTACTTCTTATTTCCAAAATCGAAGTACTTGCGGATTGAGTAGAAGGCAGACTTATACCTTCAGTATAGCTCCCAATCGTTGCTGCCGCCTTGGTATAATGATACGTGGTGAAATTTCCATCTTTAAAATATAATCTTTCTGTTGCTGCATCTCTGAATGTCCTGGTGGTACCATCTACAGCTTTCCAGTCCGCTGTACAACAGAAAATGATACTGTTGGCTCTTGTGGTTGTTATTGTAACTGACGGAGCCGTCTGTAAAGTGGCACTATTAAAAACGCCCGCTAACGTGGATTCCGCATTTAACACCACGTAACATACACTTGACTGGCTGTTACCTGCGCCCCAGCTGCTTGTTACACTAATGCTTCCCCCGGCCGCAAAAACCGCTGTCCATATTTCAGCATTGTCACTATTCGTTGCCCCCGCATCTACTCTTTTTGTCCAGGTAAGCGACGGAGAACTTGAAACCGCGCAATTGGACGTTATGGCGTCAGCGGTCGTAGATAATACTAATAATGCCCCTGCCGGTACTGACGTTAACGAATGCACGGTTGCAGCCGTCCCTGTTTTAGTATTGAAACTCTGAATCGTCACAGGCGATGGCGGCGCTGTGGAAGTTGTGGTAAAGGACCAGCTATAATTAATTGCGAGTGCATTTCCCGCCAAATCTTTTACACCGGACGCACCACCGGTAATCGTAGCCGTGTATACCGTCGAACTCGCTAACGACGCAGACGGCGATAACGTAATTTGATTTCCGGACGTGGATACGGTAGCGGTGATAAGTGTATTAGCTGAATTTCTCAGCTGAAACGTAGAAGTCGTAACCGTTGATGCGTTAATGGCTTCACTAAAGGTTGCTGTAACAGTGGTTCCCGTACTGATACCTGTTGAGCTGTTGGCGGGTGACACAACCGAAACCGTCGGCGCAATATTATCAATTGCACCTGTCGTGAAACTCCATACATAATTGTTGGCTAAAGCATTTCCCGCTAAATCCTTTACGCCGGAGGCGCCACCTGAAATGGTGGCCGTATAAACTGTTGACCCGCTTAATGCAGCTGTTGGTGTTAATGTAACCTGGCTTCCCGATACATTTAATGATGAATTAATAAGATTATTACCAGGGTCCCTTAATTGTATTGTTGAAGCAGTGACCGTGGTTGAATTAACTGCCTCACTGAAGTTTGCCGTTATTGTTGCGCCCGTACTAATTCCTGTTGCTCCATTTGCCGGCACAACAGATGTTATGGTCGGTGCAATATTGTCCACTGCCAGAGTAGTAAAGGACCAGCTGTAATCATTTGCTAACGTGTTGCCTGCTAAATCTTTTACACCCGTCGTTCCCCCTTTAAGTGTTGCTGTATAAACCGTAGAGCCGGGTAGAGCTGAGTTTGGCGTTAGCGTAGCCTGGCTTCCTGAAGTGCTTAACGTTGCCGCAATCGTGTTGTTCCCCGCATCCTTCAACTGGAACGTTGTGCTGGTGATCGATGTCGCATCAATGGCTTCGCTAAAATCAGCCGACACCGCTGAGCTGATGTTTACAGCCGTTGCGCCATTTATCGGGGTTGTGGACGTAACAATTGGTGGAATATTATCTGCACCGCAATTGGGAAATATCTTGGATGAATCAACTCCGGTAAGACCTGCTGCATCCGTTACTTTGAGTCGCACCATCCAATAATACGTATCGCCGTTACATCCGATTCGGGAAATCCTTGTGGTCGTAGTTACATTATTATCGATTGGTTCGGGGTGCTCATGATTATTATGCCTGAGAATTGTCTGCCATTCATACTTCAAACCCGAACCGCTTTGTTCGTTGTCCGTTACTGTAGCGATACAATTGTACACAGCATCTCCTCCAATTGTATAGGTTGAATTCTTAACGGGACTGGTGATATTTACGTTCGGAGGCGTGTTGTTTACTGATATGATAACACTGTCAACATCTGTCGCACCTTCATTGTCGGTAACCGTCAACTTAACAACAAATTTTTTGGGAACGCCTCCCGAGCTTGTAAAGACTACCCCGGCTGGATTGGCCGTAGTGCTTGTGGCCGGCGTTCCCCCGTCAAAATTCCATGAATAGGAAGCGATGCTTCCGCCCGGGTTCAGATCAAATGAAGTATTGCCGGTAAAATTCACCGTTAATGGAGAAGGTCCGTAAGTGATGTTGGCTTTTGGTACAGAAACGGGAGGCTGATTTCCTCCGTATTGTATTTTTTTAACAGCGTTGTTAGTGATGTCCACTGCGGCCAACGTTCCATCAACAGGGTTTTCCGCAAGTGTTGTAATATTTGCAAACACCATCACCAGGTTATCAACCCGGGTTATTACATCAGTGTAGTCTATGGTGAATCGTTTGATCCATTTGGCGGTCTCATCCACGAGCAAAAATGTGTTCCTGTATTTCGGGGGAAAATTATTGCCCGTATACCAAACGCCGGCTAATGCACAATTGCCGGCAAAAGGTGTTCCTATAACGCCCGATGCAGGCGTTCCAATTTCTGCGAGCGCTGCGTTATTGCCGGAGAATATTCCTACTCTTGAACTGTTTACCTCATGTTTGAAGTCGATGGCCGGGCGGCGATGAACATAGCGCGGTCCTGTACCTATTGCTACCGACGTGTTGCATGGATTGCTGATGGTTTTGTTTTCATCAGCTGTTGGATCTTTAATTAACTCCCTGAAAGTAAAATAAGATCGTGTACAGCCCGACTGACCGTACAACGGATTGGGTTCATCGAGGTTTTGTAAAGTGGCGGCCTTTGTATTGTACTGGCTATTGATCTCATGCCCTTCATAGATGGGCCATCCACAATTCATGCCCGGGCCTGTTATAATGCTGAATTCTTCCCATGTACTCCATCCCACATCGCCGACATATACTTCGCCAATATCGCCGGTGGCAGGATTGGTAGAACCGGTGCCGGGCTTTATCAGCATTCGAAAAGCATTCCGGAATCCCATCGCCCATACGCGTGATTTAGGTGCACGCGGTTGAGCCGCTGAATAAAACGGATTGCTGGGAATACCATCACCCGTATTAGGATCTATGCGCAGTAACTTACCGTTATGACAATTTAAAATCTGCGAACGGAAGGCACCCACATTTTCTGCGGGCCTTAGAATGCCGTCCTGGATAGCCTGGTCCCAATAGGTATCGCCGTCCGATCCCGCATCCATTACATAATAACTTGCTCCGTCACCTGTCGATACCAGCAACGTTCCATCGGCAGCAAAAGCGAGTGAACCAATCACGTGTGATTCATGTACTACCGCGATCCCGGTTGATGGGCTTTCACCGATCAAAATTGTCCTGGTTGAGAGATCGGCAACGAGGTTTGAGCCGCTGGTTATGGTTCTATATTTGGTTAGCCGTGCTATCGTCGCCTGGTGCCCTTCATCGGCAACAATGCTGTTGTTGTTCATCAGGAAACGCCTGTCTACTATATATAAAAGGTAGATATAGCCATTTGTGGCGAAATTCGGATCTAACGCAAACCCCATTAAGCCATGATCCCTCCAGTTTAATACTTCGGCGGTGAGGTCAATTACGGGAGTGGTTTGTTTGACATAGCTTGATCCACTCTTATTACAGACATATAATAGACCAGCTTTCTCCCAAATAAATAGTTTCCCTCCATCTTTGGAGAATGCCGCTCCCACGGGTTCCGTCAAACCTGTAACAATGTTTGATACTGAAAAGTTAGGTTCACTGAATGACTGAGCCCGTACATTGACCCAAAGCAGGAAAATGATTACGGTCGGAACCAGATTTTTCATGATGTTACAATTTAGCCGGATAATAGATATTGTTTCTTTGCACCGAAGAGCCGGGTGAGGCAGACTTTTTCATTGCCAGTTAAAACACAGGGACAGAAAAGAAATTGATCGAAATTAAATAGTGCGGAAAATGCGGCGATTCAAAGTCTATTGGTTATGAAGGACCTTCAAATTAATTTATATTTTTTATTCTGACTACTAAAAGAAATTCACACTGTAATAAAAATCGGAAAAGTGTTAGTGCCCCGGATACTACTACGAGGAAGAATTTCCTAACGCGATAACATTGTAAAATTTTACAATACATCCATGCATATTCAAGGGTGATCTTAATCGATCTCTCGCTTTACATGGCCGGTGATTGAAGGTCGACGATTCATTGATTAAGAGGAAAAAGGAAACAAAAGAAGAAGCCCCGCAGTTGCAGGGCTCCCGTATGCTGAATTAAAAGAACTACCAGATAATTAATTTCTTCACCGCAGTAAATTCACCCGACTGCAGCTTATAAAAATAGATTCCCTTTGCAAGCGTCCCGGCATCAAGGTGGACGGTATGATGACCGGCGTCCCTGGATCCATTAATCAATACTCTGACCATCCTGCCCTGCATATCATACAATGCCAGGTTTACATTTTCAGCCCTGGAAATTGTAAAGGGAATATCTGTCCCTTCATCAAATGGATTTGGAAAATTCTGACCAAGGCTATAGGTGTACACATTCGAATTTGGATTCGATATAGTTGTAATCAGGGAATTGAGCGGCCTTGTAGCCACAGGCGCAACACCTCTTATTTCAAGCAGCGCAGTACTTGACTGCTGACCAGTCGGCGCGCTTATACCTTCCGTGTACGCTGTCATTGCTGTTGTCGTTTTGGTATAATGATAAGTCGTATAATTGCCATCTCTGAAGTAAAGCCTTTCCGTAGCAGCATCCCTAAATGTCCTTGTCGCACCATTTACCGCCATCCAGTCGGCTGTACATCCAAAGATGATACTGTTCTCTCTTGTCGTATTTACGGTAACAGATGGCGAGGCTTGCAACACGGCTGTTCCAAATGTTCCGCCCAAAGTTGGCTCTGCATTCAGCACAACATAACAAACACTCGACTGGCTGTTTCCTGCTCCCCAATTGCTCGTTACGCTGATTGACCCGCCTGCCGGGTAGACGGCCGTCCATATTTCTGCATTATCACTATTAACAGCTCCTGCATCGACCCGCTTACTCCATGTGAGCGCTGGCGAACTGGAAATGATGCAATCGGACACTACCGCGTCGGCGGTGGCTGCTAAAATCAGCAATGACCCCGCGGGTACTGCTGTTAAAGCATGAACAGTTGCAGCGGTACCTGTCTTTGTGCTCACACTTTGTATTGTGACAGGCTGAGACGTGACGGACGATGTAGTAAACGACCAGCTGTAATTTGAAGCAAGAGCATTACCTGCAAGGTCTTTTACTCCTGAGGCACCCCCTGTAATAGTCGCGGTATAAACCGTCGAAGCAGATAAAGTGGACGTTGGATCGAGTATAATTTGCCCTGATAATGTACTGACAGATGCCGGTATGAGGTTATTGCCCGCATCCCTTAACTGAAATGTTGTGGTTGTTACTGTTGACGCGTTTACTGCCTCGCTGAAATTAGCAGCAATATTTCCAACAACATCAACACTTGTCGCTCCATTCAAAGGAGCAACGGATGTTACTGTTGGAGGAATGATGTCTCCCACGTCTGTAGTAAATGACCAGCTATAGTTATTTACCAATGTATTCCCTGCCAGATCTTTTACTCCCGAAACACCACCGCTTATTGTCGCAGTATAAACAGTGCCGGCCAATAAGTTTGATACCGGGTCTAACGTGATCTGTCCCGATAATGTGTTGACAGATGCTGTTATGAGGTTATTACCCGCATCTCTCAGCTGGAATGACGTGTTGGTCACGGTAGCTGCATTCAATGGCTCACTGAAGTTGGCAACAATGTTTGCACTGGTGTTGACATTTGTAGCTCCATTCAACGGGGTAACTGAGGTCACAATCGGTGGAATAATATCACCTGCTTCAGTAGTAAATGACCAGCTGTAGTTATTTACCATTGCATTTCCGGCTGCATCTTTCACGCCCGATGCACCCCCTTTAATGGTTACCGTAAAGGAAGTTGAATTCACAAGGGGTGATGATGGAGTTAATGTCGTTGTATTTGTGTTAGCATTGTATGAAACAGTTGCTGCTATCAATACATTCGATGAATTGCGCAATTCAATATTGGTACTGTTTATTGTAGATGCATTCATCGCTTCACTGAAGACTGCCGAAGCAGTGGAACTTGCCGCAACACCTGTAGCTCCATTTACAGGACTGACACTTGTAATGGTCGGCGGAGTATTATCGACAGTACCCGCCGCACTTCTTATCTCTAAAATTGCTGTGCTCGATTGCTGTCCCGTCGGCGCGCTTACGCCCTCGGTGTAAGCTGCAATGTTTGTTGCTGATTTGGTATAATGATAAGTGGTGTAATGATTATCTCTGAAATATAGTCTTTCGGTGGCAGCATCTCTCAACGTCCTGTTCGTTCCGTTTACTCCTTTCCAGTCGGCTGTGCAGCCAAAGATGATACTGTTGCTCCGGGATGTCGAAATGCTGACAGAAGGAGCGGCTTGTAAGACTCCGGTTCCAAAAGTTCCACTCAATACCGGTTCAGCGTTTAAAATGATGTAACAAACACTTGCCTGGCTATTGCCCGTTCCCCAGTTACTGGTAACGCTGATAGTACCTCCCGCTGAAAAAAGAGCTGTCCATATTTCTGCATTGTCGCTTTTTGCGGCTCCGGCATCTACCCGCTTAGTCCATGTAAGCGCTGGCGAGCTCGAAACAATGCAATCGGACAAAGCTGCATCAGCCGTCGTAGCCAAAACTAATAACGCCCCAGCGGGTACTCCTGTTAGCGCATGTACTGTCGCCGCTGTTCCTGTTTTTGTATTGAAGCTTTGTATAGTCACCGGTTGAGATGATACCGTCTCTGTCGTAAATGCCCAGGTGTAATCATTTGCCAATGCACTTCCGGTTGAACCTTTAACTCCGGAAGCACCGCCTTTTATCGTCACCGTGTAGCTCATCGAGTTGGACAATGCGCTTGTAGGCAAAATAGTGATCAGGTTGGACGATGCGCTAATAGTTGCAGGAATGATATTATTACCTGCATCTTTTAATTGGACCGTGGTAGCCGTTACCGTTGTGCCATTGAGAGCTTCACTGAAAATTGCTGTCATGTTTGAAAGAGGACTTACACCTGCAACCCCATTTGCCGGCGATACACCGGTGACAACCATAGCAGAGCTTACACTAACTACCACATTTTGTGTGTTGGTGCATCCATTGGCAGATAATGTAATAACATAGGTAACATTTACGGAATTGTTGAGCGTATTAACCAGGGTTTCATTAATAGCGCCTGCTCCACTTGCAGCGCTATTGCTGATACCAGTTACTGCAGCACGACTCCACGTGAACGTGGTTCCTCCAGTATTGCTTGCCGGCGTATATGCGAATGCGGTTCCGCTTATTGATGCAGCTGTCAAACTGCTCGACAATACCGCCATCGCTTTTGGAGAAGCAATTCCTGTTCCTGCAGGGCTGGCACACCCATTTATTGTTTCGGTGACGGAATATGTTCCGCCTGCCGTAACGGTGATGGATGGCGTGTTTGCTCCATTGCTCCACAGAAGCGCTCCGCTTATAGGGGCAACTGTTAACACTGAATAACCACAGTTATCATTTACCGATACTGCAGGCGCCAAAGGAATAGCTTTAGGTGCAGCAGTTCCGGTGCCGGCATTACTTGTACAACCATTTATGGTTTGAGTGAGCGTATAATTCCCGGCCGTGGAGACGTTGATAGATGATGTAGTCTCGCCGGTATTCCACATTAAGGACCCTGTATAGTCGAATGCCATTAATTGAGAGTTTCCGCAATTGTCGACAACACCTACAATCGGCGGTGCAGGAATACTCTTGGGCGCTGCAATACCAATGCCGTCGGAGCTTATACAACCGTTGACAGTTTGTTTGACTGAATATGTTCCAGGCGCATTTACCGTAATGAATGATGTCGTTTCACCGGTGCTCCACAATACTGATCCTGAATAACCAGTCGCCGTTAAAACCGAGTTGCCGCAATTATTCTGTACCAATATCACCGGCGATGAAGGACCCGGAAGCGGAGCTGCTGTTCCATTGGCTGCGGGACTAGTACATCCATCAACAGTTTGCGTTACTTTATAATCGCCACCACTTGTTACAATAATGGAGGAAGAAGTTTCGCCGGTGCTCCACAATAACGTACCAGTATAACCAGACGCCGTTAATACCGAATTGCCACAATTATTAATTACCGATATGGTCGGCGACTCTACCGTTGAGACCAGCGGTGAAGCGACCACGTTTGCGGCGCTGCTTGTACAACCGTTTATTTGCTGCGTTACGCTATAGCTTCCCGCCGACGTAACAACAATGGATGGCGTTGTCTCGCCGGTACTCCATAATAATGACCCTGTAAACCCATTTGCTGATATCACGGACTTGCCACAATGATCAACAACTGAAATACCAGGCGCAGACGGAACTGATTTCGGCGCTGCAACTCCGCTACCTGCATCGCTTGTGCAAGTCGCAACTGTTTGCATTACCGTATATGTTCCTGCAGTTGCAACGGAAATGGATGCTGTCGTTTCACCGGTGCTCCATAATAGTGACCCGGTAAAGCCGGATGCAGTCAATACCGAATTACCACAATTATTGACAACGGATACCAGTGGCGTCGGTGCAGATGTAAGTGGAGACGCAATTCCCTGTGCAGACGGGCTTGTACATCCATTCAATATTTGTGCGACGGTATATGTACCGCCCGTTGTTACCGTAATTGTTGAAGTTGTTTCACCTGTGCTCCATAATAATGATCCGGTAAAGGCCGATGCAGTCAATACTGAATTGCCGCAATTATTGACAACTGTGACAATTGGCGTTTGTGTTGCAGGAGTTTTTGGTGCTGCCGTAGCGCTTCCGAATGTACCCGTGCATCCGTTAACGGTTTGCGTAACGGTATATATTCCAGCAGTAGTAACAGTAATAGATTCTGTTGTTTCACCCGTATTCCATAATAGCGATCCACTGGTTCCCGATGCTGTTAAGACAGAATTACCACAATTATTCAGGACTGAAACTGTCGGCTCTAACGGAATGCTTTTTGGAGCTGCAACGGCATTTGCAGGAGCACTTGTGCAACCGTTTACTGTTTGTGTCACCGTGTATGTTCCTGCACTTATTACTGTAATGGATGGCGATGTGGCACCATTGCTCCATAGTAATGTTCCACCAAATGTTACTGCCGTCAATTCTGAACTACCGCAGTTATTTACAACGTTGATCTGCGGCGCTAAGATTGAATTAACCGTCAGCGTGGCGGGATTTGAACTGGCGGGTCCGTCGCTATTTGTCCAAACAGCACGGTATTGCTTGTTATTATCCGCAGCTGAAACCGTAAAGGTTAATGTGGCATTGACCGCGCCGTTTATATCTGACCAGGTTATTCCATCACTGCTTGTTTGCCATTTTACAACAGGAGTACCACCCGTAGCACTGGAACTGAAGCTCACATTCGCACCTGAACAAACACTTTGGGAAACCGGGTGTGTCGTTATAGTTGGTGGCACAGCGGTAACCGAAATGTTGCCCCTTATTTCCAGCAACGAAGTGCTGGCCTGTTGCGTTGAAGGCAAACTTACGCCTTCCGTATACGCACCTGCTGTTGTCGCAGCTTTCGTATAGTGGTAGGTCGTATAATTTCCATCTTTGAAATAATACCGTTCAGTGGCAGCATCACGCAACGTGCGGGTCGCGCCGTTAACAGCATGCCAGTCCGCTGTACAACCAAAAATGATACTGTTGTTTCGTGAAGTTGTTATCGTAACCGATGGAGCCGCCTGTAAAACGGCTGTTCCAAAGGCACCGTTTAATGTATTTTCTGCATTTAAAACAATATAGCAGACACTTGCCTGGCTGAATTCAGCACCCCAGTTACTCGTGACGGTGATGGCACCACCAGACGGATACACAGCAGTCCAAATTTCTGCATTGTCACTATTGGTAGCTGCGGCGTCAACACGTTTGGTCCATGTTAGAGCAGGAGCACTTGTTACGATACAATCAGTGGGAAACGCATCAGCTGTCGTGGACAATACCAAAAGTGCTCCCGCCGGCACAGCTGCCAATGAATGTGTAGTTAGGCCTATTCCATTTTTCGAATCAAAACTCTGGATTGCTACCGGTGGTGCGCTTGTGCCACCAACGGTGGTAAATGACCAGCTATAATTATTTACAAGCGCGTTTCCTGCCAGGTCCTTTATTCCCGATGATCCTCCAGCAATTGTTGCGGTGTAAGTTGTTGATGTAACCAATGCAGATGATGGTATCAGCGTTAACACACCCGACGAAGTCGTCACGCTTGTTGGTATTATATTGTTTTGGGCGTCTTTTAAAATAAACGAAGTCCCTGTTACCGAAGACGCATTAATGGCTTCACTGAGATTAGCAGTTATTGACGCCGATAAACTTACTCCAATAGCTGCATTTGCTGGTAAAACAGATATAATTGTTGGTGGCGTATTGTCGATGGCATCCGTTGTAAATGACCAAACGTAATTACTTGCCAGCGCATTGCCCGCCAGGTCCTTCACTCCCGATGCACCACCTGTAATTGTTGCAGTATATGTGCTTAATGGTGCAAGAGGTGCGGATGGTACCAATGTTATCTTATCAGTGGAAGTGCTGATTGTAGCCGTGACAAGATTGTTCGCGGCATTCCGCAATTGAAACGTGGTTCCGTTAACAGTTGATGGGTTGATAGCTTCGCTAAAATTTGCGGTAACAGTGGTTGCAGGACTGACTGGCGCCGCGCCGTTTGCCGGTATTACAGAAATTACAGTTGGGGCTGCTATGTCCACATCTACAGTTGTAAATGACCAGCTATAATCGTTGACAAGGGAATTGCCGGCAACATCTTTCACACCCGGGCTCCCGCCCTTGATCGTAGCAGTGTAAACAGTTGAACCGCCAAGCGCAGCCGCTGGTGTAAACACGACCTGATTAAATGATGTTGTAATGGAACCAGGCACAATATTATTTGCCGCATCTTTTATTTGGAATGTGGCTGCCGTTAGAGTTACCGGGTCAATGGTTTCGCTAAAAACCGCAGATACCGTTGTGCCCGTTGAAACACTTGTTGCAGCATTCAGCGGCAGCACGGACGATACCGTTGGCGGTATGTTGTCCACGCCCGGGTTGCAATCCGGAAATATTTTCGCGGAATCAATAGCCGACAAACCTGCTGCATCAGTAACGGTAAGCTTAATGAACCAATAATATTCATCCCCGTTACATCCGATCCGGGAAATGTTTGTAGTCGGACTAATTGCATTGCTAATACCTTCAGGGTGCACATGACTGTTGTGGCGCAAAAATGTTTGCCACTCATACTTCAGCGCCGCTGCAGTGTGTTCGGCATCTGTAACGGTTGCGGCACACGTATATAATGTATCCGGCCCGATTTTATATAATGAATTCTTCACCGGGCTTGTAATATTGACAAGCGGTGGAGTATTATTTACCGAAATAATAATACTGTCCATTGACGTTGCGCCGAGATTATCAGTTACAGTAAGCTTAACAACATATTTCGTCGGCGTATTGGCAGGCGCGCTAAAACTGTGAGAAGGATTCGCTGTGGTGCTGGTGGCTCCATCTCCGAAATTCCACGCATAACCTGTTATTGAACCATCAGGATCGGAAGATGTGTTACCGGTAAAATTTACATTCAATGCCGATGGTCCAAACTTTTTATCTGAAGTCATTTTCACAACAGGCGCCTGGTTTCCACCATAGCGTACTTGCTTAATAGCAGGCCCGATAGAAGCAAAATCACCGAGCTCTACAACTACAAGCGTTCCATCAAGTGGATTCACATTAACGTTCACTGTACCCAGGAAACCTGTTCCGAAGCTTTTAACTTCAGTTACCACATCTGTAAAGTCAACACTGAAACATCTTATCCATTTCCCGTCATGATCGGCGACAAAATATTTATTCTGGTACGCAACCGGAAAGTTGCTTCCATTATACCAGGGGCCACCTGTAGCGCAGTTGCCGGGAAAAGGTGTACCTATAACATTAGATTCCGGCGTACCAATGATTGCGACGGAAGCCGTGTTGCCGGAAAAAATACCGACGCGGGCTTCATCAGTAAAATGCTTCCACTCTATAGAAGGACGAAAATGAACGTACCTGTTGCCTGTCCCAATCGGTGTTGCCGGATTGCAGGGATTATAGATTGTTTTATTGTTGTCTGCAGTTACCTGTTTAAGCAGGTCCTGGAAATTGAAATATTGTTTGGTACATCCACCTATGCCATATAATGGATTAGGCTCATCAAGGTTGGCAGTTAGTGCGGCGGTGTAACCCGGTTGTGCAGTCAACCCTTCAAATAGTGGCCATCCGCAATTGACCCCCGGCGTACTGATAATACTTACTTCTTCATAAGTGTTCCAGCCAACATCGCCAACATAAATTTCGCCCACATCACCGGCAGCGGGATTAGTGGATCCTGTACCAGGTTTAATAGAAAACCGGTATGGATTTCTCAAACCAAATGCCCATACTCTTGATTTAGGCGATCGGGGTTGAGCGGCAGAATAATATGGATTGCTGCTGACTCCATTCCCGGTAACCGGATCTATCCGCAACAGTTTTCCATTATGACTATTTAATAATTGTGCACGAAACGCGCCAACATTTTCGGCAGGGCGGATGATGCCGTCTGCCAAAGCCTGGTCAAAATTTGTATCCGTATCACTTCCCTTATCCACCAGGTAATAACTACCACCATCGCCAGCAGTCGCCAATAGGGTGCCATCGGCGGCAAAGGCAAGAGTTCCCAGTCCATGTGAATCATGCATGATGCAGATTCCGGTTTGTCGTGTTTCTCCCAATAAAATAAAACGGCTGCTTAAATCGGTAATAGTATTGCTGCCGCTCGCCATCGTTTTATACCTGGTGATTCGACCAATGGTCGCACCTCCCGATGTACTGGATGCGGGATTATAGCCAGGCGTGCCAAAATTCATCAGGTAGTACCTGTCTACAACATATAAAAGATAAATTAACCCGTTATTTAGATAGTTGGGATCAAGGGCAAAACCCATAAGTCCATGGTCACCCCAATTGGCCACTTCTTCTGATATGTCCAATACCGGAGTGGTTTGTTTTATATAAGTGCCCGATGAGTTCCTGTTACACACCCAAACTCTGCCATCTTTTTCCCATACAAACATCTTTTGTCCGTCACTGGTAAATGCGGTTCCCAGGGGCAAATTCCACCCCGAACCAATAGTAGTTACAGAAAATCCGGCAGGAAGGGTTTGTGATGAGGCGCGATAACACAACAGGGCAAAGATGCCCACGAGCAAAAAAGACAACTGCTTCATAGAGTCGCTCAGTTTAAACAATAAAAAGTACGGCTGCTCAATAGTGTTAATTGGAAGGATGTCATGAAAGCGTGTAATACTTTCAGTCGGTAGTCATCGCGGATTGGAGAAATAAAATGTGTATGCAAATCAATGTGCACACGGCGGTAGCGTACACCATAAAGTAATTATAGAGCAGGGATCGGCGATACAAGATAAAAATAACTTTTGCTTATTGCAAGCACTAACAAAATAATCTAATGCCGTTCTAATCTATAAAGAAGCATCCATCATACTTATAACTGCAAAATCGAAACGTCGTTGCTGTGTATTGTTGGGATTAAACGATTTATACACGGCAAAGCGGTTGATGAAATTTCTTGGCTTATTTAAAGATGCTTTCCGGGACGCCCTTATTTATAGCATAGTTTGAATAATTTAATTCGATCACGCCCATATTATCTTTCTCCTTATCGGTCTCCGTTGGTTTTACCTTGCTTTCGTCATAGTCGAGTGCCACACCTTTAGGAAGCTTATAACCTTTTGTATTGAACGAGAAAACCACTTTATCCGCCAGTCCATAGTCAGCATACCTGCCATAAACAAGGTCCATTTCATACGTTCCGTTTTCCTTGGTGGTTGTTTTCATTTTTCGCACAACGAGTTGTTGTTCATCGATATGAAGTATGGAAAGCACTACATTGGCGTTGTCATCTTTTGGGACAAGCTTTATAATCCTGAACCCGGTTTTACTGTCTCTGCCGCCGTCAATGACATCACTTGCTGAAATATCCCCGATAATATTATTTATGTTGATATTGATCGAACCTTTGGGGACCAGGGAAATGCCACCCTCATTAATTATTTTCAACTTGTCCGGCTTTTTAAAATATACTTTGACATTGGCGACCGGTGCCTTGATGAAATCCACGTTCATTTTCATGGTTCCCCTGGCCTCGTAATCCTTCACTTTGTCGAGCTTTTCCTTTATCCGCAGTATAAGATTTTCCGCCTTTTGTGCATAGGCAGCAATCGTAACAATACCTGTCATCAACAAAAGCAAATTCGTTTTCATTCAGCTTAAAATATTTTTTCTATTGAAATGCCAGATCGCAACCGCCAAGAAAACGAATGTGTTGCAAAGTAATATCAGGCCACTTTTTAATATTGCGGATGAATTCTCTATCGAACCGTCGATCGTAACGCCCTGCTCGCCTTTCACATAAAAAAAACCTTTCCATCCCAGCATATGGGTCGTAAACAACCACGGCTTTACTGTTTCATCATAAAAAGGAATCTGCAACTGGGTAAGAATCGTGAAAACAATGATGACACTAACACAGGCAACGATGGGACCGATGGAATTGTCTGAAAACGTTGAGAACATAAATGCAAGCGATGCAACAGTGATGAGTGCCACTGCCGCAAACCCAAATGCTGCGATATAGCGCCAGAGAATATCTGACGATGACAGGATGTTGACCTCAAGGCCCCGCGCCACAAATAATTCGTTGGTGCCAAACAACCATATGCTCACCAGCAGCGAAAGGATCGCAACCCAAATAAGCAATATCAACGTGTATGACGCAGCCGCAAAGAATTTTACCAGCAGCAATTGCACCCGGCTTACCGGCTTGGTAAGAAGGAGCCGCAATGTTCCCATATTTGCTTCGCCTGAAATCATATCGCCCGCTATCAGCGCTACAAGGATCGGAACATGAATCAGCAAAAGATTCAAAATAATAAAACAAACAAAATATCCATTCAATACCTGTCCCGCCGGCGCATCAAAAGTGCCACTTAGTCCACTCATCACCAGGCCGACATATTCCTCGCCCCCGAATTTCATAGCAACCTGCACCAGCAATATGATAGCTGTTATTACACCAAACGCAATAAAAGTGCGTGGTCTTTTAAATATTTTATACAATTCAATCCGCAGCAGTTGCATGGCTTAATGTTTTGTAACTGACAGGAAATAATCTTCCAGGGAATGTTTTGGCCGTAACGAAAATATCCTGACGCCATTCGAAACAAGCTCGCCGTTCAAATCGGGGATATTTGCTTTGTGCAACTCTACCATAATATTTCCATTTGTAGCATCCGTAAGGCTTCCGGACCATTTCGTTGTCCGGAGGACCGCAATGGCTTTTTCTTTGTTGTCTGTTACAATCTCCACGAGTATCTTTTCAGGATTCAGCAATTCAGCCGTGGGGCCTTCCACAATTTTTTTCCCTTTATCTATGATCAGCATCGAGTCGGCGATCATTTCCATTTCACCCAATAAATGAGACGATACCAGTAATGTTTTTTTTAAATCTTTGCTTAAATGCAGTATCAGCTTGCGCACATCCGCTATTCCTTGTGGATCGAGGCCGTTGGTTGGTTCATCAAGGATTATCAAATCAGGGTTATGCACAAGCGCCGCTGCAATGCCCAGCCTTTGCTTCATTCCCTGCGAATAGGTTTTTACTTTGCTGTGTGCCCTGTCTGCGAGTCCTATTTTGGCAAGATGTTCCATCAGAACTTTGTCGGTGAGATTCAAACCGCTCATCTTTGCAAAAATCCTCAGGTTTTCAAGAGCGGTCAGGTACTTGTATAAATCCGGTCGTTCAATAATGGCTCCTGTTCTGCGTAAAATTGCTTTGCGGTTGCGCGGGAGGTTCATACCAAAAATCTCTATATCCCCGGAACCAGGCGTAATCAGCGTGAGCAGCATCCGGATCGTCGTAGATTTACCTGCGCCGTTTTGGCCCAGGAAACCATAGACCTGCCCTTCCTCAACAGTAAAAGACAAGCCATCTACGGCTTTGATTTCCCTTCCGAAAGTCTTTGTAATATCCCTCGCCCTGATTATAACGGACATGACTGGAGTTTGGCTTCAAAGGTATTTAAGCTTCTTACCTGCTTAAGAAAGATTTGCATTTTTTTAGAATTATTTTCGGACCGGCTTGCAAATGAAAGAAGTAATTATTAGGTTTGTCGCGTATTCAGAAAGTCACATTCACTCCGAAAATCTCCTAAAATCCGTACCGGTTCATTAGCTTCTTTAATCAGTAATCAATTCCGGTCCGAATCAAAGGTTGATCAGTTTTTCTGACACCAATCCTACTTAAATAACCGAGCTGTTGTCCAATTTTTCTGTGGGCCATTTGAAGTAACATCAAAACCCCGAAATGAAAATTGTTGTTTTATCCTGTCTCGTATTTTCAATCGTGCTTAATCACTACCAGGTTTACGGCAAGAGAAAAGCTATCGCAATAGCTATTACCGAACCTGCAACAGCTATCATAAAAAATCTGCACTGCCGGATGCAAATGGACCGTGTTTTCCTGGATTGGACGATCAACAACAACCAACTTGTTAGTCAAATAGAAGTGGAATCGAGTACGGACGGAAAGAATTATGCCATGGCAGGCTTTATTTTCAGCACTGATAAAAGAGGGAGCGATGCCTATAACTTTTACGAAAGAGCCAAAGCGGCCAGGATTTTTTATCGCTTAAAGATCGTCCATAAAGACCAGGCCGTTCGTTATTCAGACATTGTGTCTGCTGCGTAGCCCCAACCACCATTTTCCATTAACACCACCACCTTATGCCACAAGAATTAAGAAAAAAATTACAAGAGCGATTTAATCGCCTGAAAAAGTCTTTGAAAAAAGCATTGACAACAAAAAAACAAAACAGCTACCCGCAATTAGTGTTACAGCCGTACCGGGCCAGGCCATATCGAAATATTAACAACTAAACTTTTTATACGTAGAGTTCCCAACAGAGATACAGCCCCTTTCCAGGGGCTGTTTATTTTTATCATCGAAAAATTAAGCAACACTATAAGCCTGACACCGCAGGAATTTTCAACACCACCATAATCATTGCGGCAACAGGTGTGACCAATGCCAGCAGTCCCGATGTTTCCCATTCTTGCAGGCGACTACGATAAAGATCAAGGCTAAATTCTTTTACGGGCTTGTTTTCTCCTATGTACAGAATCTTTCGCTGCAGGGGAACTACTTTTCACGGAAAATATAATGCCCTTCAGAAATAAATAGGTGTTCATGCCCTGGTGCTTTTTCCAAGATAGGTTTGCAAATCTTTTACATACTGTTCAAAGGCCCGTATGCCCGCATGTGTGATCTTACAGATGGTCTGTGGATAATTATCTTTGAATTGTTTGGTAACATCAATGTAGCCAACCTCTTTCAGTTTTTGTATCTGCACGCTCAGGTTACCCGCGGTAGAATTGGTTTTCTCCTTCAAATAAGTAAACTCAGCCTCTTTTACACTGATTAAAAGTGAAATTACAGCCAACCTCAGCTGCGAGTGCAATATGGGATCGAGATCCTTAAACATTAACCTCCGCCTTTTCCTTTTTAATACGCAATAAGTGAGCAGGAATAATATAGCTGATCAGGATAGCTGCTGCCCCAAACAGCATTTGATAATCATAGTTGACAAATGTAGAAGCCACTGCAAGCACCCATGCGATCAATCCTCCAAAAATCAAAGGACGAAAGCGTATGATGCTTCCGGAAACAAATGTGCCCAATCCATAAAGCAAAATAAAAAAGGGAAAAATAGCTGTGCCCCAACCGAGCTTTGTAAGGATCATGCTCAGCACAAAAAAGCTAATAGCCATACCGCCCCAAAGTTGCTTCATGCTTTCATCGACATACGTCCTCACTTTAATGGCCTTCTCTTCTTTTCTTCCCTGGTAAATTGAAAATGCTATCCCCACTATTGTCAGCAGCCACACGAGATAGTGTTTCTCATAATCGTAAACATGCTTTAACATAAACTGGCTTATACAGGCAATAAAGGTGATCCATCCCCAGACCAGGAAATAAATACTGTTGTCGGACATTGCTTCCCGGGTTTTACTGATCATGGACTGAATAAGCTGCAGGCTTTGTTCAGGTGAAAAGCGCTCTTCCTTCATGGCGATACTATTTAAAGTTAAACGGGTTCCGTTTTGAGCAGAAGGTGGTGAGACTACTTTATTTGTGATAAAAAGTATTTTGCCTGGCCCATCCCCCACGTGGGATGAATACTGCTTTCCGGTTTGAATGCCTCAAATTTCCTAAGTGCTTCCTCCAAACGTAGTTTTGCCTCCGCTTTGTTTCCCCCATATTCTTCCGGTGTATTAAACAGGTCGCTTCCTTCCAGCACATAAACTCTCGGATTTTCGGGGTTTAATTTTTTTGCAGTAGCCAGCGCTTCTGCCGCAACAGGTCCATAAGTCATATATCGGTTCATAACGTCACCGAGCATGCGCAGCGAAGCAATTAATTTTTTTACGACATAGATCTCCGAGTTGTCTTTGCTCAATTCTTCGGCTTTGTTCAACAGCTTTTCTGCTTTATCTGCCAACGGGTCCACCTTGTCAGCGTTTCCACCCATGGGCCCGGCAGCAATAGCATAATTGAATCCCAGGTTCACATTGCTCAGTGCGGCATAATAATACGGCAGCCACTGTATTTTTTCAGCTTCGGCAATTCTTTCAAAAGAATTAGCCACTTCCTGGAGACCTTCATTGCTCCGCACACTGTCATAGCCAACAAGCTTTTGTTCCATGGCTTTTACAAACTTTTCATTCGTTTGCGCAAATGACGCCAGCACAGAAACCAATACCAACATTGATAAAAAAAACTTTTTCATTGTTTGCTAATTTTAGATATGGTTGATTTATTGTTTATGGAAGTTTTTCCTGGTTTAGTTACGTATCAGAGCGCATTGTTCATGACTTCATCGCTGCGGTCAATGCCAAAGCTTATGAAACAGCCAATAAATACAAACATCCTGGAAGGCGGCACGATCTCCTGCTTCCGGAATCCATTATACGAGTACTGGTATCCGTAACTCTGCCTTATATTAAAAATATTACTCACCTGCATCACCCATACGGTATAGCTTTTTGGATTTTTTTTCCCAATAAAAGGCAAATAATTAATGGAAAAACTTACGTTATGATAGTCGGGAATCATTCCACGATCATTGAATTTATAAACCGATGAAGCCGTATCGTATCCTATATGATAGTATGGCCGCCCACTGTTATAATTATAGGCCGCATTCAGATTCATTTTCCACTTCTGCACAAACTTTTTGACGACCACCGACCCGGTATGCTTTGCCACGTAGTTGGGGGTAATCGCTGACGGAAAATTCAGATAATCTCTTTCGGTATCCAGGTATGAGTAGGAAATCCAGTAATCGAGTGTCTTGATGGTTTTCTTATCCCTCCAGAAAAACTCGATCCCTTTTGCTTCGCCAAAACCATTATTATTGATTGCAGTTTCTACTCCATTTGCAGCCGATGTTTTTATCAGGTCTTCATACTTTTTGTAAAATACTTCCGTGCGAAAGGATTGATTGTTGGCTACTTTCTGGTACTGCGCAATATAGTGCGTGGCTTTCATGTAATTGAGCGCAGAACGGGAAGGCAGGTATCTTCTTTCGGGATCCTGGTAAAACACTCCGTATGCAAGTGAGGCCTGCGCTGTTTTGCTTAACTTGTAAGCAACCGAAAACCTTGGTGCAATATTTGTCTTATCAAGGATTGATGAATGCTCCATCCTCGCCCCGATTTTGGCAGCAAGTAACCGCGTAACGTAAATATCCCCTTCGGCAAAAATTGAATTGATGTTCTCCTTCAGGTTAGCCGGAAATTGCTGGTTATCGTAGGCGGTAAACAGGAGTTTATCATTCGTATAATTATACTCGCTTCCAAACCTTAAAGCGCTCAGTCCTTTTAGTCTTTTTTCAAGGACGAGCTTGGCGTTAAAATAATTTCCTTTATTCTCCGCAGCGAAAGTTTTGAATTCAAGACCGCCAAGGAGCACGTCATTTTTAGCTTCGTCCTGCATGCCACTTTTGATATCGTCCTTATTGTTTGTATAGGAAATGCCGGTATATATTTTCCATCGCCTGCCCAGGCTTTCGCGCCAGCTCAGGTTGTGATAAAAATTGGTATTCTTCTGCGCAAACTTGTCCAAGTATCCAATTGAATCAATACTATTGACGGTAAATGCCAGCTTATTGTGACTCATGTAACCGTAATATTTCAGCATGCCGGTAGTAGAAGTCTTGATCCGGAAGTTAGCATCGGCGTTGTGGTAACTGGGAACTTTTGTGTAGTCCTGTTGTTGTTTGATAACAGCAAAGGCGAGTGAGAGGTCGGTATATGCATAACTGATTCCCCATGATGATTTCTTATTCTTTGACAGCTGCTGAATACCGCCACTCAGGTTTAACATGGATATTCCCACATTGGCAGAAGATCGTTCGGGCAGGTCAATAGACTCCAATATCAGGGCGGATGATAAACCCTGTCCATATAGCGCCGAATAACCCCCGGTACTAAAGACTGTGCCCTTAAAAATGAAAGGTGAAAACCGGCTAAACGTGGCAATATTGGGAAGGCTGCTGTAAAAGAAGTTATTGACCAGTGTGCCATCAATAAACGTCTTGGTTTCGGCTGCCGTTCCTCCACGGACGAACAATCCCTCGCTTTCACCAACCTGCTGAGCGCCGGGCAATGTTTTCAATGCCCCTGTTATGTCTCCATTGGCGCTGGCTGTTGTCACCACATCAATCGGATCAAGGACTGTCGCAGCCTTCTTTTTGTCGCTTGCTTCAAAGGTGCCGGCTGTCACGGTGACCGCGTTCAATTCTGTAACTTCTTCTTTTAATACAATGTCAATGGTGATGGCGTCATCGCCGATCTTGATCTTTTGTTCAAATGCATTGTAACCAACATATGAGGCCGCCAGCACAAAATCTCCTTTTTCTGAGGTTTTGAAGGAAAACCTCCCCAACGAATCAGAAGTGGCTCCATCATACGTATCTTTTAGAACAATATTTACCCCGGCAACTGGTTTCTTCCTGTCTTTCACTTTCCCACTGATTGTAACCTGTGCGTCTGCGAAAAATACAAGGCTTGAAAGAATAATAAAAAGCAGACCCAGTGAAACTGACCTCATCAGTTAAGTTTTAGATTTGATTACAAACATAAAGTAGTTTATAACATAAACCAATTTTTTTTGAAAATGGCCGCAAACAAGAGTCTGCGGCCAGAGCGGCGCGGAGATCAATTCGTTCTTTATTTATTCTTAATCAGCTTCTGATAGGTAGTGCCTGCCATTTTATCGTTTACTTCGACCAGGTACACGCCTCCCGGTAATTGCTGTAAATCCCTCAGCATGATCCTTGAAATGCCTTTGGGCACCTGCTGAGTTATTTTCTTAAGTAGTTTTCCATTTACATCAATAAGTGTTATGTCAATAGTGGTTTCTTTCTCTGTCGTGACACCTACGGTGATATCCGATTGGAATGGATTGGGCCACACCGTAACTCCCGGCTTTCTTGATATCCGAACCGCCACAATATTGCTGTACGTAACCCTTTCATCCTGGTCAACCAGTTTTACACGATAATAAATAACATCCTTTGAGAGGCCCGCAATGTTATCATTCAGGTGGTAATAACTCATATTTTCACTATCCCCTGCCGCCTGAACCTGGGCGCCAGTTCTCGCAAACGAGTTATTGTCTACGCTTCGTTCTACTTCAAAATATGCGGTGTTATGCTCAGATACAGTGCTCCATTTTATCAATGCAACATCATCATTAACATTAGCCGATGCTATCAAGCCTTCTGCAGGTAACGGCACCAGCCAAACCACTGTATAGGTGGCCGGGGTAGGATCTTTCACCATTGCTGCATCAACAAAAGAATATCTGAATGATACGCTTAATGCACCTATCGTAGCGGCCGTAAATCTCATTTGCAGCAATTCCGCGTTGAAGTTGTTAATCATTTGACCGTTTGTAACAAGAAAATCATCATAATAAAGTTCTGCATTTGAAGGAACAGTGTCTATTATGACTGTTCGCGTGGAGCTTTCACAACCCCCACTACAGTCTTCCGGATCTGATCCACTCAATATCGGCGGATTCAATCCATAACCATTCAGGGTAAGTACATCGTCCACCTCGGGCTGGTTAATTGATTTTATGTGATTATCCGACTGTGGCAGGCGCTGGATTCCAAAGTTCACCCCGGTTACGTTGGTCAACCCAGTGGTTACTGCAATCATCGCATCAGGAGTTCCAGGTTGATTTCCCGTACCTGCGGTATTATTGATTCCATAGGAATCTCCGATAGTGATCCACGGTGAAGGCCCCGCAAAAGAAACAGGTGGCGCCTGTCCGACAGCTACGTCTGTTGTCGACAGACTGAGGTAGTAATCAGTCTGGATCTCTGCTTGCGGGAATGAATAATTGCCGTTTGAATTGTTAAGGGTTGTCTTATACAAGACATTACCGGACAAACCGGTGAGATAAGCATATACAATTGCGCCTCCCACTGTACCTGTAGCCGTTCCGTTTACAAGACTGTCAACAAGGCCATTTTTATCGGTATACAATGTACCGCTAACGGTTACATTCGGTTTGCCAAAACCAAAGTCAAATTGCGAGGTGCAGGTACCGCCGGCATTGAAAGTTACCGCTCTTTGCCCTGTAGTGGTGAGTACCAGAGTTGCGGGTACCGATGCCGTATCTACTGCTGCAATATAGCATTGAGGATACTTCAAAAATCTGACTGATACATTATCAATATAAATAGTGTCGCTGTCCAGGAATGCGTTATTTGTAATGAACCTTATCACGGTACCTGTTGCAGCATAATTGGTGATATCCTGGTTGTAAATCTTGACATAGTTTGCATCAATTGCCCCGCTGCCAGCAATAGTGTAAATCGTGGTGAATGCTGAGCCATTCGAAGATGCCTGGACCAGCACATCATGTCCTGCCACCATAGTGACACTTTTTCGCCGATACGAAAAACTCAGGAATGCCTTGGTGGCCCCACCCAGGTTGACAGTTCTGCTCGCCCACACGTTATTATCTTTTAATCGCATTGCAAAACCAAACGAATCGTCCATGAAATTATCGGCATCCGTATTTACAGCTGTTTGAGAATTGTTGCAGAATCCAGCAGAAGGGTCGTTGCCATCTACCCAGTTGCTAGCCCAGGAAGCATCGCCGTCGGTACCATTGTTACACGACCTGGCACCGCTGCCGTTGTCAAAATTGTCCTCTACTATCTTTTCGGGATATTTGGTAAACTGGTAAAATCCAGAACTACCCACAGTAACAGAATCTGTCAATTCATTCGCGTTGACCGTACCACTGCAGTTGCCATCGGTGTATAAATAAACCTTCAAATTTGGTACGCCGGTGGCTCCGTCGTTATTCAGTGCATCTTTGTTTATGTCAATGTACAGCTGACCAGAGATGATATTTTGATTGCCGTTGGATGGACATGTATTGATATTGACGATTACAAGTGCCGCATCACATACGATGGGAGAAGGAGTGGAACAAACCCGGTATTGAAAGGAATCAACTCCTGAAAAGCCATTGGCCGGAGTGTACAGGATCGTACCATCGCTATTGATACTAATCGTACCATGTGAAGGTTGTAAGAGACCTACGGAAGCAATAGTGGTTGGATCAATAGTTCCGAGGAATCCAATATCATTCGTCAACACCGGAATGGTTACCGGCTGATTGACGAGTGTAGTGACGTAATCGTCGGTTGCGATCACGATTTTTTGCTTGCAGAAAGGCTGTATCGTAGAACCTACATCCCAATAAGCCACTCCAATCCCGGTTGTGGATCCCTGTGCATCTTCTCCATAAACCGAGAATATTTTTGCACCATTACACGTGTAGAGTGCAATTCCACCCTGGTCGTTATCTGAAGCGTCTCTTACTTTGATATGATTCAAGGCATTTACATTGTAGGCAACATCATATCTCAAACCACACGGGCTTACCAGTCCTGAACTACCGCTGATGTCTCCGTTGTACTTCACATAGACGGTTGTATTTGCAGTAGGAGTTACCCAGATTGGATTACCATTTACATCAGGTCCCGCCGGGGCCGAAAGGTCAAGCCCTCCCGGTGCCCAGGCTACAGTTGTATAATCCGTCAAACGTGCTTCCGAGATCAGGTTGAATGACCAGTCATATGTTGAACCATCATTTGCACCTGTGGTCGGCGTATAGGAATCGACAATTTCAATAGCCGTAAATGATTCGCCCGTAAGATTGATAAATTTATAGGCAGCAGTGGTTGAATACGCTAATGGAAAACGAACGGCAGATTTGGCCGGAATGGTAATTACTCCACTGGAGGGTATTCCGGAATACCAGTTGATGCTGATGGGCCTGTTAAGACTGTTATACATCATCACTACTGAACTATCTTTTGGATTGTCCGCTGCATTATCAGAAGTGGGAACAGGTGTATAATAGGTATGCGAATACCACGTCGCAGGGAATATTGGAGCATTGCGAATTGAATACTGGTCCACACCACCGGCATTAAGTTCTACTCCAACTGGTTTGTCGCTGGCTACAGTTGCCCCGGTTAGTACTCCACCATTAAGCAGGAAAGAATTCCCTTCGTTTAAGACGGTCGTAGTTTCAAATGTCCCATTATTATCCTTGTCAATCTGGACCGTGGTGTTGTTTTGTGATGCTCTTATGAATAATGCAGTATAACGAAAATCCCTGCTGTTGAAATCCTGGCCCAGGGGAATTGTAAATGATTGGCCAAAATCATAGGTAGATGTCACATTTGTTTTGATAGCCTGAACGGGCATCAGGGTAGGTTCACCGGAAACTTGCGTCACTGCCAGTTGCCCGCTCGAAGAAATTTTGTCTTTCCCATCATAACGTATGGTTGCAGGGTTTCTTGGCACTGCATTCATGGTATTGTCAAGAACGATGCTTCCACCGGCTGGAATAAGATCTGTACTATAACCGGGAGCAATACCGTTAAACGGATTCCCATCTCCCCAGACTTTGGTAGTTGACTGTACCGGGTTCATTGAGTTGGCTTCATACCCGTCTTCCCACTCATCCCAAACAATCCTCATTCCCTGATAAGCAACTTTTATACTTATCACGGTTCGGATATTAGTACTGGGTATGGCAGTATTTGCAGAAGCTGCCAGCGCGGTATATGATTGGTCTTCGGGGTAAGGGATATAATACGTATGCGTTTTTCCGGCGTCACCACAAATGTCAACAATAAACGGATCAACAGTGATAAAGACCCTTGCTGTTGCGCAAAGGGGTGTTGGTGTTGAATTATCGCAAATCCTATACGTCAGGGTATCTTTTCCCGAGAAAACGCCGTTGGGCAAGTAAACTATTTTATTATTCGAGACATACGCTGAACCATTATTTGGCTGAACTGATATTGACAAGGATCCTGCGTTAATATCGCCATTCAAATCAGAGTCATTGGCAAGCACATCTATTATGCTTGGGGTTCCGCCCGGACCTGTCGCACTATCATTAATGGCAACAGGAGCACAGGAAATACATATTGAATAATTGGCGACGGCAGTATGGGTAACAGTGTTTTCATAACCCTCCCTGGCAGCACCTGAAATGGCGTACGGGCCACCGGTAGAAGGCGTATTCCAAACATACTCGTAAGTACGGGTACATCCTGATGTAGCAACAGAAGTTGCGGCAACTGTAGTGCCAGTTGGCGTAATTGTCAAATTCAATCCCGTGATATCTCCCGGGCCAAACGGGTCTGTCACTACCGCACGAATGTATTTAGTCGTTCCACCCAAACCACCCGATATTGTCGATCCTGCCGGATAAGCAGCAGAATAAACATCTAATGAAGAGACAGAGATGAAGTTTGAAACGGGCAAATCGATTTTCGAAGGCTTTGTCTGGCTGTCGAAATCAATACTGAATGTCACACCAGTTTGCGCAGTGGTAACTACAAGCGATATCGCCGCCCCGGCAGGTACTGTTACATCTGATGCCAGCGAACCGGTCCATGTCAAAACACCACTATTATATACCGGGTTGGATAAAGTAAGGATACTTGTTGTACCATACTTTAACTCGGCGGTTATTACAGGATTAACAGGCATCGAGCCGCTGGATATTGTAATATATGTATTGACACCTATCGAACCTGATTTTATTGTCAGGTTGCTGCATATCACAGGATTCATCGTAAATGTTGTGGATGGCGTCCCGGCTGTACTTAGTGATGAAGAATTTGCTGTAGAACCATCCGAAGTATTGACCGGGTCAACCCTATCGAGTGATTGAGACGGATCTGAAAGGTATAATTGCTTTGTAACGACTTGCGAATTAGTGGTAACGGTATGAGTAGAACTCTTGGGGCCATTGCAGCCAGCAGCAGTCGCAGTTATTATTGCGGTATTACTCCATGTTGGTGCATAAGTAACTTCGCCATTAGATGAATTAATTGCGTTTCCAGCGGCCAGACTTGCGGCATCTAATGAATATGTGATGCCCGTCGTATTGTTAGCAACGGCTGAGTACGTGAAAGAACCTGCTCCTGCCATGCGGGTTGACACGGCCCCCAAAAGAAAAACCGGGACGGTAACACTTGGTGTCGTCATTACCGTGTGAGTTGATGTCCGTGGTCCGTTGCAACCGGCAGCGCTGGCCGTAATAGTTGAAGTTCCCGTCCATCCTGCAGCATAAGTCACAACACCTGTTGCAGCATTAATAGAATTACCTCCCGTAACACTTGCGGCATCCAGTCCATACGTAATATTGGTAGTATTAGTAGCACCTGCGGCGTACGTTACCGTGCCCGCTCCCTGGCATCGCGTTGAAGTTACACCGAATGCGAACACTGGCAATCCAACTGTAGGCGTGATAGTGACCGTATGAGTTGATGTCCGTGGTCCGTTACAACCATTGGCGCTCGCTGTAATTATTGTAGTTCCGCTCCATCCGGCAGGATAGACGACATTACCATTTGTAACATTAATGAGTACACCACCAGCGGTACTTGCTGCATCAACACTATAGGACATGCCGGTACTGTTGGAAGAATTTGCAGTATACATTATCGTGGCTGCTCCCTGGCAACGCACAGAGGAAGATCCCAAAACAAAAACCGGTACAGTTACTGATGGAGTGATGGTGATCACGTGCGTCGCCGTTTTCGGTCCTCCGCAACCGTCAGCCCTCGCTGTAACTGTTGTCGTGGCAATCCAACCAGCTACATACGTCACAGCGCCATTAGAAGCATTTATAGTGTTACCTCCTGCAAGACTTGCTGCGTCGAGGGAAAATGTAATGCTGCTGGCATTAGCAGCATTTGCCGAATATGTCACGGTTCCCGCCCCCTGGCATCGTGTTGAGCTAGCCCCTGCAACAAAAACGGGAACACCCACATTTGCGATAACCGTTACCGTATGTGTTGACGACCTGGGACCACCGCAGCCTGCTGCACTTGCGGTAACTATTGATGTACCGACAAATCCGGCGACATAAGTCACTTCACCTGTCGCAGAGTTAATAAGGTTGCCTGCAGTTAGACTGGCCGCATTGAGTGTATAGGTGATTCCTGTTGTACTGGTGGAGGTAGCTGAGTAAATTACGTTTCCCGCTCCCATACACCGCGACGAACTTGCACCTAAAGTAAATACCGGAACGCTGACCGTAGCTGCAGTGGTAGCGGTGTGAGTAGAAGTTGCTGGGCCACTGCAACCAATCGCTGTAGCAGTAATCGATGATACACCGGTCCATCCGGCCAAATAAGTTACAAGACCTGTAGAAGCATTAATAGAATTTCCAGCGGACAAACTGACTGCGTCAAGCGAATAGGTTAGGCCGGTATTGTTAATTGCACTGGCGGCATAGGAAACCGTGCCTGCCACCTGGCAACGGGATGAACTTGCACCTAGGTTAAATATTGGCGTGCCAACAGTGGCATTAGTTGTTACAGTATGTGATGTACTTAACGGGCCCCCACAACCTGCTGCTGTAGCAGTAATATTTGCAGCCCCTGTCCACCCGCCAGTGAAAGTTACCTCGCCGGTTGACGCATCGATTGTATTGCCGGCAGCCAATGCGGTTGCGCTTAAAGTATAAGTAATTGATGTCGCATTATTGGATGTAACAGCATATGCGACTGAAGTTGCACCCTGGCACCGCGTTGAATTTGCACCCATGGCGAAGACCGGGGCCGTTATTGATGGCGTTGTTGTTACGGTATGCACAGACGTTTGTGGACCATTGCATCCTGTCGCCGTTGCTGTGATTGTAGATGTACCAATCCATCCTGCAACAAACGTGACGCTGCCAATGGCGGTGTTGATAGTATTTCCGGCGGCAACGCTTGCGGCATCAAGACTATAAGAAATACCGGTCGACGCAGCTGCGCTTGCAGTATAACTTATCGTTTGCGCACGCTGGCAACGCGTAGAACTTGAACCGAGTGCGAAAACAGGAATGCCTATCGGTGCGTTTGTTGTTACCGTGTGCGTTCTGGTTCTCGGACCATTACAGCCGTCCGCGCTGGCGGTTATCGTTGATACGCCATACCAGGTTGGATCATAAGTCACCTGACCCGTTGATGGATTAATTGTATTTCCGCCAGCAATACTTCCAGCATCAATGCTGTAGGTTATGCCTGTGTTGTTAGTAGCGGTAGCAGTATAAGTAATTGTGGCGGTTCCCTGGCAGCGTGTTGAACTTACTCCGGACGAAAAAAATGGAATTCCCACGGTGGCAGTGACTGTCACGGTGTGCGTGGCAGTTCTCGGCCCTGCGCAACCAGACACGCTTGCTGTAACAACAGATGTACCACTGAATCCAGCGGCGTATGTAACCTCGCCAGTGGACGAGTTGATCGTGTTGCCACCCGCTAAACTTGGCGCACTCAGAGTGTAAGTTATAGAAGTGGCATTTGTAGCTGTGGCCCCATAGGTAATATTTCCTGCACCCTGGCAGCGCGTTGATGTTGTACCTGATGCAAACACCGGCACGGTAACAGGTGCAAGTGTTGTGGCTGTATGCGTTGAAGAACTTGGTCCATTACATCCTGAGGCAGTCGCGGTAACCGTAACAACTCCGGTCCATCCTGCAGGATAAGTTACTGCACCTGCCGTATTGATGGTAACGCCAGCAGCCAGATTAGCTGCGTCCAGGCTATAAGTTATTCCTGTAGTATTTGAAGCAGTGGCTGAATATGAAACCGTCGTAACACCTGCTGTCTGGCATCTTGTAGTGGTAGCTCCCAGGCTAAATACCGGTGTACCAACTGACGTGTTGGTATTTACAGTATGAGTTGCGATTGCTGGACCGTTGCATCCACTTGCCGTGGCAGTTATGACAGTACTTCCCACCCACAAAGCATTAAAGGTCACATCCCCGGTAACGGGGTCAAAACTGTTTCCTCCTGCCAGACTCAGAGCGTCGAGACTATATGTAATGGCGGTTGAGTTTGAGGCGGTGGCAGAATAGTTAATTGTACCAGGACCGACACACCGAAAAGAACTGGATCCGGCTGAAAAAACAGGCACAGCTACATCGGGCGTTATAGTTACCGTGACACTTCCGGCGCCGGAACTCCAGAGCAGTGTTACGTTATCACGTGATCTTAAATAATAGGTACCTGCACTTGTAACAACATAAGTTGAACCCGAATTCACAGTGGAGGTGCCCGTCGCACTAGTCTGCCAATACCAGGTTTCATCCGCCGGCGGAGTGCCGCTGGTTTTCAAAGTAACACCAGGGTTAGCACACTGAGGAGAATCGGAAATTGGATCTGGTGGATCAGCCGGAAGCGGTTTTGCAGAAACGACTGACCCATTTAGAGTTACATTATCTACGGTCCATAGATTGCTGTCATCCTTTGAATTGATCAGGTAAATGCGAAAAGTTACAATGCTCAGCCCGCTAAAGTTTGCCGTGGGAAGCGCCACTGTTGGGGTCTGAACTTGTTCAAGAGCCGGGCCAGATGCGATATCTGTAGAAAAATTGTCATTGCTTGTGCGAAGAATCCATCGAGTTATACCCTGATCCTCATCTTTGATAAATTGAGTGAAAGAGAACGAAGTCAGGTCCAAAACATAAGCGGGATCAGCTGTAATCGTGAACTGGAGGTATTCATTAAGATTAATAACGTTGCTTCCGTTCCATTTTTCGTTAGTGCATTCGTTATCTTCCTGGTCCTTACAACTAACGTTAACAACAGAAAAGATGCTAAACGAAGCATTAGCCGGCTGATTGGATACGTTTGGATTTTGAACCGGGCAGGACTTACTTCCTGTAAATTCATAAATACCTAGCTGCGCCGATGATGAAAAAGATATGCCAATGAAAAACAATGAAAAAATAAACAGAAGTTTCGCCCCGGTTGTGCCTGTTAAAAACCCACGTTTAATCAATACACTATAAACAGGTTGTCTTGAATACGGATTCATCGTTCTCATGTCAGGTATAGGTTGTACTGTGCACAGTATGCATCACCCCATGATTACAATGAAATGCGACAAAAAAAAATAAGAAACAGGCGGAGAGGAATTCTTAATTAGGCTTGTTTCATAGTCGGATTTACGGTTGTTCTCTTAGGATAATTAAATTGAATACAAACCTAATACTTGGATTTTTTACTTGCAACCTTTACTGGGATTTTTTCGAAGATAAAATCGTATTCTATGTAGTATGATTACGACGAATTGAATAGTACAATCTCTTATACGGGCAGCAATTCAGTGAAGATTAATAGAAAACGACATCAAAGTTCTTTTAGTATGTATTTACACTTAGTTTTTGAATGTATTAATGCCAAAAGAAAATGACTGGTGTTAAGCCAGTCATTTTTTGTAATTCAGGTCACATATAAAATGACTCTACTTTTTATACTGTGGTATTAATTCATTCGCCAGGTCTACCATTCTTTTTACACCGCTATCAGGCAACAGTCCATTTTTGAACTCGCTTAAAACATCGGGCAATTTATTTTCCATCTCCATCAGGAAGTGCTCTTCAAACTCTTTCACTTTTCTTACCGCCACATCTTTTAATAAGCCATTAGTGCCAAGGTAGATAATAGCAACTTGTTTCTCCACGGGGAAGGGAGCGTACTGAGGTTGTTTCAAGACTTCCACATTGCGCCCTCCTTTGTCGATAACTGATTTGGTTGCTGCATCAAGGTCTCCTCCGAATTTCGAGAATGCTTCCATTTCACGGTATAGAGCCTGGTCCAATTTTAATGTACCGGCCACCTTCTTCATTGATTTGATCTGGGCGTTGCCACCTACCCTGCTTACAGAAATACCAACGTTGATGGCAGGCCTTATACCTGACAGGAACAGGTTTGTTTCAAGAAATATTTGACCGTCAGTTATAGAAATCACGTTGGTAGGAATGTACGCAGACACATCTCCGGCCTGGGTTTCAATAATAGGCAAGGCGGTGAGTGACCCACCACCTTTTACCAAATGCCTGATGCTTTCCGGTACATCGTTCATGTTCTTGGCGACGTTATCATCGGAAATAATTTTTGCGGCTCTTTCGAGCAAGCGGCTGTGCAGGTAGAATACATCACCAGGGTATGCTTCTCTTCCCGGCGGGCGACGTAACAACAGTGATACTTCACGATACGCCACTGCTTGTTTTGAAAGATCATCATAGATGATAAGTGCTGGCCTTCCGGTATCGCGGAAAAATTCACCAATTGCCGCTCCGGCAAAAGGTGCATAGAATTGCAACGGTGCCGGATCAGAAGCTGAAGCAGCAACAATGGTGGTGTATTCGAGAGCGCCGGCATCTTTTAGCGTTTGCATCACCCCGGCAATCGTGGACGCTTTTTGTCCAATGGCAACATAGATACAATAAACAGGTTTACCGGCTTTATAAAACTCTTTTTGGTTAATGATCGTGTCAATTGCTATAGCGGTCTTACCTGTTTGACGGTCGCCGATAATCAATTCGCGCTGACCGCGACCTATGGGTATCATCGCGTCAATCGCTTTAATACCTGTCTGAAGAGGTTCTTTTACCGGTTCCCGAAAAATCACTCCGGGTGCTTTTCTCTCGAGTGGCATTTCATATCGCTCTCCTGTAATCGGTCCTTTGCCATCGATGGGCTCTCCTAAAGTATTCACAACACGGCCAACCATTCCTTCGCCCACCTTTATCGATGCAATCTGGCCGGTACGTCGAACTTTAGCCCCTTCCTTTACGTCACCGCTGTCACCCATTAACACCGCACCGACGTTGTCTTCTTCAAGGTTCAACGCAATAGCACGTACGCCATTATCAAACTCCACCAGCTCTCCGTATTTAACATTACCCAAACCGTACACCCGCGCAATACCATCTCCTACCTGCAATACATTTCCCACTTCTTCAAGATCTTCAGTTGCATTAAAATTGCTCAACTGCTGTCTCAGTATCGCACTTATTTCATCCGGTTTAATATCAGCCATATTCTATAATTTATCGGTTAATTTGATTGTTTTTCATTGGTTAGTTATTACCTTATCTTATAGATAAAATCATTATTCTCAAATTGCCTTGCAATAGTTCTCAGATCATAAGAAATGCTGGCGTCTACCAGCTTGTCGCCCACCTGCAACACAAACCCGCCAATAATGTCAGGATCCACGGAGTCTACTAATTCTACATTCTCGATACCGCCCTCTTTTTTTACCTGGTTGATAATGGCGGTCTTAACCGAGTCGCTTACGGGAACAGCGGTAACCAGCTTTACAGTATGAATATTTTTATGCTCTTTATACTGGCTGATGAACGCAGTTATGATTTCCGGCAGGACACTTTCCCGTCCTTTACTTACAAGTAATGCATTGAAGGCTGTATTTAATTCGGAAATTTTTCCTTTTGTGACCGCTTCGATAATTCTCCGCTTGGCGTCAGATTTTAAGACCGGGCTACGCAAAAGATTCACAAAGTCGCGATTGCCGTTACAGATCTGTTGCATCACCTGCATATCAGCATAGGCTTGTTCCAATTGTCCTCTCTCAACTGCAAGGTCCAGCAGTGACTTGGCGTATCTCGATGCTAATCTTGGATTCGGCATTATTATTTACTTATCATTAATATGCAATTCTTGTTCACTCATTCGCAAATCTGAACATTTGACTAATTCAATTTCACTCCTTCGACCAGGTCCTTAACATATGTTTCCTGGGCATCTTTGCTGGAAAGCTCTCTTCTCAATATCTTTTCGCTCACCTCGATTACCAATTTTCCCACCTGGTTTTTTACATCGGTGATGGCAGCCATTTTTTGAGTCTCGATTGCCGCCAGCGCTTCCGAAATTATTTTGCTGGCTTCAACCTTCGCCTGCTCTTTTGCGTCACCTATGATCTTATCCTTGGTTTCCCTTGCCTCCTTCAATAGCTTTGATCTTTCTTCGCGTGCCAGTGCAAGCAACGCTTCATTTTCGTTTTTCAATTGCGCCATTTCAGCACGAACTCTTTCAGCCGTTGACAATGAATCGGCAATTCCTTTTTCCCTGTCGTGAAGGCCTTTGATGATTGCCGGCCACGCCAGCTTTTTCAAAATAAAAAACACAATGAGGAAAGCAAGCAACGTCCAGATGAGCAATCCAAATTCAGGTGTAAGAAGTTTCATAACCTTGTTCCCGGTTTATTTCCAAATACCAATAAGCTAATTAAAGGCACCTGGAATGTAATTTGACTTTTCAATTAATACTGCATCCTCCGCCCTGCGCTTTGGATGCAGTAATTTTTTGACAAGATATTTTTATAATACCATTGCCAGGAAGCCTACGATGATCGCAAACAGCGCAGCTCCTTCAACAAGGGCCGCCGTAAGAATCATGTTGGCCCGAATGTCGTTAGAAGCCTCAGGCTGACGTGCAATAGCCTCTACCGCACCTTTACCGATCTGGCCAATGCCAATACCAGCACCGATAGCAGCGAGTCCGGCGCCAATAGCACCACCACCATTTGCCCATGGCGTTTCGCTCAACATTACGAACAAACTCATTAAATCCATGATGTTTATTTATTGATAGTTAAAAAATACAAATTAGTGATGTCCATGAGCCTCCGATGCCGTCTCCCCTAAATGAGGTACGTGATGTTCTCCTTCAAATGCCTGCCCGATAAATACAGCTGTCAGCATCGTAAATATAAATGCTTGTAAAAATGCAACGAGCACCTCGATGAAATAGATAAACACCGTAAACCCGATGGACAGCGGCGAAGCTCCCCATCCTGCAATTGGATTCAATTGACCGAAAATGAATATCAATGAAATGAGGCAAATGATGATAATGTGGCCCGCCACCATGTTGGCGAAAAGACGTATGATAAGCGCAAAGGGCTTGATGAATACACTTAGAACCTCTACCGGAACCAGTATGAATTTCACACCCAGGGGCACACCCGGTGGGTTGAATATGTGTCCCCAATAATGTGAATTTGAACTAGCCAGGATCACCACAAATGAAATGATTCCAAGTATTCCGGTAAATGCGATATTACCTGTAACGTTTGCCGAGCCCGGTATCAATCCGAAAATATTATTGATAAGGATAAAAAAGAAAACAGTCAGCAAATAGGGTAGATATTTTTCATATTTATGGCCAAGGTTTGGTTTCGCGACTTCATCACGAACAAAAGTTATCACCGGTTCCAGCAAACTCTGCGATCCTTTTGGAGGGGATTTCACCCCCACCCCGGTCTTATATCGTTTTGCAATGCGCAGCATGATCCAGACAAAAACTGCAAGAGCGAGGAGCATTTGCACTACGTTACGTGTAAGTGAAAGGTCATAAACTTTTACGGCCGGATCAACCTCACCGGCATCGTTCACTGCGACAACGTCTCCTACATAATTAGTTTTCGGATCCAGCTTCATTTCCTCTATGGAGTGTTCCGTAAGCAATGCATATCCTTTATGTGTCTTATGTCCATGTTCAAAACTGGAAGACATGAAAGTTGTCAGACCTCGTTGGGGAGAATAGAGTATGACCGGAAGTGGAATTGTGACAGGATGCCCGCCGATATCCAGGAAATGAAATTCATGGGCATTCAAAACGTGGCCAAAAATGACTTCAGATGCATTAAACCCTTTTTTTCCCTTTTTTTCATGATTTGCCTCGTGTTTTTCGTGATCTTTTTTTCCATTTTCAGGCTGCGAAAAAAGGGGAATGGAAGGCAGGAGCAAAAATGCACCAAAAGCTATGACTAACAATGATTTAAAGCGACCGAAACCCATCTTGTCCTGTAATTTGGCGCAAAGATAAGGATGTGGTTCAGAAAACTGAGTTGGCGCCCAAAATTTTGAACAAAAACTAAAGTGTATGCCCAATCAGCATTGCCCGGATTGAAACACCGCTCACCTCCCCAGCCTTGCCCATGCAAATACCGAAGAAAGTATTCAGACCCTCGCGGGGTGTTTTTCGAATTGCATTTCGTGGAGCGTGGCGTAAAACCCACCTGCGCGCAACAACTGCTCATGGGTTCCCATTTCTTTTATTTCACCTTTATCCAGGACAATGATTTTATCAGCCTTTCGAATGGTGGAAAGACGGTGCGCAATGACTATGGCGGTTCGCCCGCTGATCAGTGTATCGATAGCGTGCTGGATCAATTGTTCACTTTCAGTGTCCACCGATGAAGTGGCTTCATCGAGGATAAGTATAGAAGGGTTGTAAAGCAATGCACGGATAAACGAGAGCAATTGGCGCTGTCCCATAGAAAGTGTGGCGCCCCGTTCCATAACATTATAGTCGTAACCGCCCGGCAGTCTCATTATGAAATCATGCATATCAATCAGCCTGGCCGCCTCTATTACTTTTTCTTTTGAAATTTCGGGATTACGTAATGTTATGTTATCAAGCACGGTGCCAGAAAACAGGAAAACATCCTGCAGTACGACCCCGATATTTTTTCTTAAATAGTCGAGATCGTAGGCTGCGATGTTTACATCATCCACGAGGATGGCTCCCTTTTCAATATGATATAGCCTGTTCAGCAGGCTGATGATAGTAGTCTTTCCGCTGCCTGTATGACCTACAATGGCAACAGTTTCACCCGGGCTTATTGTAAAACTGATATCTTTCAATACGGGATTACCGTTGTTATAGGAAAACCAAACCTTGTTAAATTCCACCTTACCCTCCATTTGATTTTCCGGTTTATATGCCGAAACATGGGACTCCGGGATAAAATCCTCGTTATCCATTACCTTAAAGACCCTTTCACTTGCTATGACTCCCATCTGCAGCACATTAAATTTATCGGCAAGTACACGCAAAGGCCTGAACAAAAGATTGAGGCAAAGAATAAACGAGATAACAACTCCCTGCTGGCTTTGCTGCAATAGTAATGCCTCTCGTGCGGTCCACCACACAATCAGGCCAATGGACATGGCAAGCACGATCTCAACAATTGGGAAAAAAACGGAGTAAGCAAAGATGGCTTTAATATTAGCGTTTCGATGCTGCCTGTTGATTTTCTTAAATTTTTCGAACTCTCTTTCTTCCGATGCAAAGGCCTGCACTACGTGCATACCACTGAGGTGTTCCTGGACAAACGCATTGAGAGCAGCAACCGCATTCCGCACTTTAAAAAACGATAAATTGATGGTCTCTTTAAAATAATAAGTAGCCACAATCATAACAGGAAACGGGATCAATGCAATCAGCGTAAGCTGCGCGTCCACCCAAAACATGTACGTCAGCACGCAAAAAATCGAAAGCAGGTCCGCAATGATGGGTACAAGACCATCAGAAAAAATATCATTGATGGATTCGATATCGTTAATGGTTCTTGTGGTTAATGTACCGATAGGGGTCTTATCAAATTGCGAAAGATTTAATCCTAATATCTTTTTGTAGACGGCTATGCGCAAGTCCTTAACTACTGATTGCCCGAGCCACGCAGTCATAAATGAAAACCAGAAACGCATCCCGGTCTCCAGCAATATCAATCCCATTTGGATGAGCGTCATAAGGACAACCATGCGCGGTATCGATTTCGCGATGTATTCATCAACTGTCAACTGAACAAGCAAGGGACGAAGGGGAGTAAGAGCTGCCAACAGGACGGCCAGCGTTACGGACAAATAAAATTTTTTCTTATACGGTGATGCGTAACGAAAAACACGTCGCAATACCGCAAGATCAAATTTTTTAGGATTGGTCTCTGACAAAACTGTTGTTTAAGGAATCGGCAAATTTAGGCTAAGAGATCAAAAGAGTAAAAGAGTTGAAGGAGAAGGATTCGTGAAATTTGACGGGAGGTTTGCGGTTTGCCAGGAAATCACACTGAAGAAGGTAAAGGAGATAATAACTAATCGAAATATATTCCGCGCACTTCCTTTTCTCTTTTAAACTCTTAACTATTCCTCATCCCCCATCGCCTTTCGATATGCCTTAATAAATATTGCTCCCAGGTTTTTGTATGGAGGTATGTAATCTTCAAATCCCTCTACCGATGCTTTGGATTTGAACTCCTGCCAAAATGGAATCCAGTCAATATTATTGCCATTTCTTAGCTTTTCTGTCAACAACAAAAAGAACGGTTTATTGATTGCTGTTTTTCCGATTTGTTTCGATGCTATTATGTGGGCATCATTTGATTTATGCAATATAGAATCGATCAAATGAAAACCTCCACAGGATCCCATAAATACGATTCGGGATGTTGGCGACATATACCCGATTGTTGAAGTCGCAAAATAACTATGTCCCCGATGAATGGTAATAGTTGGATGGAGGTTGTTCTTTTCTAAATATTCCCCCAGGGCCCGCTGAGCCAGGTCGTCTTCACCGGTTTCCTCTGGCAATGGCTTGTTTGCATAAATGATTACCGGATTGCCTTTAACAGATTTGATAGCGATCCACTGGGCATTGCTGCGATCAATTGTCCAGTTGCCACCGCCAAACATATTCTGAAACCCGGTAAAGATCATTTGCCCATCCTTATCGCCGTAGAAGAAAACTTGTGCAATGACCTCACCCTTTGCATTCGACAAAGACGAAAATGGAACATTATACACAGGCGGAATTCCGAGCTCTTTTGTCAGGTCTATATTTTGTGTGGAATCAGCTGACAGGAAGAGTTTGTTCAATATATTGTAGATAACAATCCCTTTACGGTTATTGACGTTTAAATTTCGCTGGTAATTTTCCTGTACCAGGTCCAACACCTGGGCAGCCAATTTCTTGTTGGTTTCTATGATGCTGGCATAAGAGTCTGCCACATCAACGCCATCTTCCAATCCTTCGGTTTTTTCCAACCCACCCACAAACGCTTTCATCAGGTTGGCAGCGTCATCATGAGTCGGGAACGTAGAAAGAAAATTTCCAAGCGTATTATAGGCAGCGGCCTGGCTGATGAATTTCCGGTAATGATCAAAACGAACGGCCATCAGTAATGAATCGCCCCGGTTGTTGATCTTTTTCATCATCAACGGGTATACGCCGTTGGTATAACTCGAAGTATAAATTAAACCATCCGTCAGTACAGCCAGGTAATAGAGCTCTTCAGCAGTCAACGATTGAATGCAACGGAACCTTACCGCGTCGGGCTCAGTGTGAAGACCATTTATCGTTGTAATAAAAATGTCTTTGGCTTTTTTCTCAATTTTTGCGGTTAGTTCCTTAAAAGCGACTGCGGTGTCTTTGTTTAACAGCCGATCCATATAATCCAGCTGGGTCCTCACCAGCAATCGATAATATTGAACAGAATCTACTTCTGCGGAATCAATTTCTTCAAAAGTCATCTTGCCCTTTACCAAATTATCCAGGAAAGGGAAATATTGTTGCCCGCTCTTACTTTTTGACATCCTGACGACTGCTTTCACAAATTCATCATCGTGAATTCCGCGGATTATCGCGCCCAGTTTGTTATTGGCCTGCGCGTAAGTGTACAGCTGAGATGGATATTTTCTCGCGACGACTTTCACCATGCTGTCCACAAAAGGAACATTCGGGTTATTTTTTAGTGTAATAAAAGTTTCGGCAGGCTTCAGTACGCAATATTTTAAAATCAATATGTCCCTGGCGGCTTTATATCCCGGATTCCTGTCAAAAACTCCTGATGCCAATACTGCCGTTCCTACGTCGTAGGGCAATGCAGTAATGATCGGCTCAATGCTTTTTCCCGACTGGTCCGTCTTAATACTGAAATCATAAGCTTCGATGATCACTGGCAAATGGAGCACGTTCACCTTCTTGCTTTGCCAATTGAGCCGGATGTATTTCAGCACATTGGAAATGCCGCTGAGATAGTTAACTTTTAGCCTGTGATCGAGCAGCGAATCAGTTTCCGTCCTCACCTGTAAATCGTCTACGGTGGCCACCAATGCATTGGTCAGCATCATATTGATTTCGTCGTTGGCTGAGGCGACAAACTGGTTATCAGTTCTGCCGTCGGAAGCGAGCAGGTTGCTTTGCTCCCGATCGATGGCTTCGTGATTGATCAAACGGCGAAATTCGGGTTTAAAAATTTTGGTACCGTTGGTGTCATCCATCATTTGTGCAAGCAAACACAATGAGATTAATTGCGAAGTGACAAGGAGGAAAAAATATCTGCTTGTTGCTATCATAAGAGTCAGGAATGCAAATTTAGTAAACGAAAATTGAGTTTCATAGCTTTACGCCGTTTATATAGTTACAGGACGATCGTTACCGACCAAACGTAGCAGGGCGATGAACATAGGCAAAATTTTCCGTCAAATCCGAACCTGTTAACTTATCATTAAGTCTGCATGAACAAAACTTCGAAATTTTCCGATGCTGCAAAATCCAGTTAGTTTGCGGCAAATTCTCAAAAGCATGGAAAACAAGTCCCGTAAAGTGCTGATTGCTGACGATGAACCGGATATATTAGAAATATTAAAATACAACCTTTTAGACCAGGGATACGAGGTCATAACGGCAAAAGACGGTGACGAAGCGCTTGAAAAGGCACGCAGGAACATGCCGGACCTGGTTATTCTGGATATCATGATGCCGCGCAAGACAGGGGTGGAGGTTTGCCAGATCATGCGGGCACAGGCAATTTTCAAGGACACGCTTATAATGTTTCTGACTGCTGTTAACGACGAGGGCACGCAGATCAGGGGGTTGGAAACCGGCGCGGATGACTATGTGAGCAAACCGATCAGCCCAAAAGTATTTTTGAGCAGGGTAAATGCTTTATTCCGGAGACTTAATAAAACAGAAGCCAAAGTTCTTGAGATTGACAATATTGTAATCGATCCCGAAAGGTTCGTGATCCAGGTTGATAAAAACGATATCATACTTGCAAAGAAAGAATTTGAATTGCTGCACCTCCTGGCACAGAAGCCAGGTCGTGTCTTTTTACGTAACGAAATTTTGAACCAGGTCTGGGGCAACGACGTTATTGTTGGAGATCGCACGATTGACGTGCATATCCGAAAGATCCGGCAAAAACTGGGTATCGATTGCATCACCACGGTAAAAGGAGTTGGGTATAAATTTGAATTGTAACAGAAAAGGCCCAAGGCGCAGGATCCAAGGCACAAGAAATACTCCATCATATCGATATAACTAGTCTCATTCCATGATGACCTTGCTGTCTTGGCCCTTGTACCTTGTGCCTTGTACCTTCGTACTATGCTCTCCATTAAAAATATCACGCCTCGCCAGTTGTCGGCATTTACAGCCCTGATTTTGTCAGTGCCGATCGGTCTTTTGCTATGGTTTGTCGAAAAGCGATGGCAGCTGGCACTTGTTTACGTTGTGGTTTTATCTATCTGCAGTTATTTCCTGATCTCTTTTGTGCTGGAACGCTTCATTTATCGCAAAATCAAACTCATTTATAAATTTATTTACCAGACAAAGGCCACTAAAAGAGAGGAAACCTATTACAAGTACATATTACCGCAAAAAAGCATTGACGAAGTGAGAGAAGATGTCGAAGCGTGGGCAAGTGAAAAAAAAGAAGAAATCGACCTGCTGCGCTCTAACGAGCAATTCAGGAAGGAATTTTTGCAAAACCTTTCTCATGAATTCAAGACACCGGTATTTGCCATCCAGGGATACGTAGACACGCTGCTTCACGGCGCACTTGAAAATCCTGAAGTGAACCGGCGGTTTCTTGAAAAAGCAGCGACGAATGTAGAAAGGCTCACCAACCTGCTCAGCGACCTTGATGAAATATCTAAGCTGGAGCGCGGCGAATTACCCTTTATCAAACAAAATTTCGTGATCCAGGAACTGGTGAAAGAAACGTTTGAGAGCATTTCCATCATGGCAGAAAATAAAAATATTCGCTGCTCTATAAAAAAGGGCTGCGAATCGCCCCTGGTAGTTTTTGCAGATAAAGAAAAAATAAGACAGGTGCTGCTAAATCTCACGGAGAATTCTATTAAGTATGGAAAACAGGATGGCACAATCACTGCCAGCATGTACAATATGGATGGCAAACACATTTTAATAGAGCTCAGCGATGACGGCACCGGCATTTCGGAAAAGCACCTGCCACGTGTATTTGAACGGTTTTACAGGACCGATTCAGGAAGGATTATGGACACCGCAGGTAGTGGGCTGGGCCTGGCCATCTGCAAACACATTATTGAAGCACACGGGCAAACCATACACGTGCGCAGCAGAGAAAATGTAGGAACAACTATTGGATTTACGCTTGACAGGAGAAAGGACTGATCATTTGATACGCGATATCAATTATACTCCAGTCCGGAATTTGATTATTCTGCGCCCATTGCGTCAAAGGAAAAAACTTAATATTACCTTTTTGTTAAGTTTATATAGCTTTGTTGCCAATGGCTTCCTGTGAAAATTAGAGCCTCCATATCATCTCTTGCGCTAACGCTGCTTTTCCCGCTCATCTTATTCGCCCGGGCAAATGATAATATAGTACGTTTTGACTTTTATGGCAATGCCGTTGAGTTTGAATTCGACAGCAGCAGCCGGGTTGATTTTGCAGGTCCGCTTTCTACTGAATCCATATTGAAGTTTTACAAAGGCATCCTAAACACCAATTACTCGCCTATAGTCGAAGCGTTAAACGGCTATAAAAGTCAGTATCATCCCGACGATTGGCTTTTTTACCAGCTTATTCGCAGAACAGCCCAACAGATCAGCCCCAAGGCAGAAAATTATAATCGTTACACTTTATATAAATGGTTTTTGTTGTCAAAATCCGGATATGATGCGACGCTGGCCATTTCTTCAAATCAATTGCTATTTTATGTACAGTGCGACGAAAACATCTATAATATTCCCTATCGGATTCGCGACGGCAAGCAGTACGTGTGTCTGAATTACCACGACTTTGGGTTTATTGACTTCGAAAAGACAAAATTTAAAGAAATAGCGATTCAGGATCCAGGTGTGAAGAAACCATTTTCGTACAAAGTCACACAACTGCCGGATTTCGATAAGGAAGAGTATGAAGAAAGGGACCTGTCATTTAGTTATTACAACACAAATTATCATTTCAAAATTAAACTAAACCCGCAGGTAAAGACCATTTTTGCAAACTATCCCGTGGTAGATTATGAATCGTATTTCAACATTCCACTGAGTAAAGAAACGTACAGTTCCCTTATCCCTGCCCTCAGGAAGAATGTAAAACACATGAATACCAAAAACGGGGTCGACTACCTCATGCGGTTTACCCGTTATGCATTCCTGTTTGAATCCGACTCAAAAAATTTTGGCAATGAAAAAAGGCTGAGCCCTGAACAAACACTGCTTTATGAAAACAGTGATTGTGATGACCGCGCCGCTTTATTTTTCTACCTGGTGAAAGAAATTTATGATCTGCCGATGATCGTCCTGGCTTATCCGAAACATATTACTATTGCGGTTCAATTCGAAAAACCGGTCGGCAAACCGATTGTATATAAAGGGCAGCGTTATTATGTGTGCGAGCCTACACCGCAAAAAGAGGATCTGCAGCTTGGCGAATCAATACCACAATTGAAAAAAAGCCCATACGAGGTGGTTTACGCTTATCACCCCGCGCAGAAATAAATGCCCCGTTAGTTTTTAACACCCGGTTCTTTAGCCTCCTTTCGTAAGTCGTCTAATATTAGCCGCGTCGCTTTGTTCATTTTAGTAAAATATTTTTCCCCGGTTTTTATAAAAGATAACAGCATACAGGTATCGTCCTCGTTGAAATAAACAACAAATACTTCGTCCCCTTTTCCGTAGTAGTATATTTTTCCCTGTGTAGCACAATTTTCTTTCCCGCTGACCACGTTTCCGTTGACGTCTTTTCCAATGGCCGATAATGTTGCCTTTTCATCCACTTTGCTCATCTTAAAAAACCGTGGATTTCCAGGCGTATCATAAAACATCACCGCCGCGCTATCGCAGTGGGCCAGTTCAGGCATCATGTTATTTTTTGAATTACCAGAACATGCCGTACTGAAGAAATAAATAAGAGTTATGAGCAAAAAATAGCCGCGCGCCAAAACCATAATTACTAGTTTAAACGGTCATAATAATGCGCTATGAAATAATCAATTGCCTTAATTAAATAATCTGGTTCTTGATTAGTAATTAGCATTCTGCGGGTCCCAGTTGGTCCAACCGGCGGTCCAATCCTTGTCACCCATTGCTCCACGGTATGTTGTCGTGGTAAAATATGAATTCATTCCTGCAAAACTTGCACCCGACAAAGCAGGTGATCCTGCTTTCGGCAGGAAGTTAGGCGACGTTGAATAAAACGGGCTTTCCAGCATAATCGCATCAGAACTTGTATAAGTAATACATCCATTCGCTTCGGCCTTTTCCTTTAATCCCAGTGCAGCATCCTGGCGCATTGCTTTAGTGTCTGCACTTGACAGTGGATTAGGTCCATAAGTACCCTTGGCAAATAAACGTGCAGTGGCTGAATCGGTAAAATAGGGTTCAGCAACAGCATGCACCAGGTTATTGTTGAATTCAGAAGCTCCGTTTGTGATGTAATCCTCCCATGCCCCTTTCGACTCAATCACAAATCCTCCTTTTTGATAGCCAACTAATATTGAGTTCCTAATAACGAAGTTTGTTCTTCTGCGCCACCTGTTGGCATAGTTGTGGTTGGTGGCTGTACCTGCGGCATTGTTGGGACCCACCAATGTAAAATTGCTTAACTGGGGACGGGTGACCGGCGTAGCGGTGGTACCGGTTCCGTCATTGTCACATTCAACTCCATTTCCTGCATCCCCGGCATCAACGAACTCCGGCTTGCGGCAGGAAATTGCAAATTGAATTTTTCCACCATATCCAAAGTCAAAATCATAGTCATCGTCGGCAGTCGCCAATGCAATAAGATTTTTAGCATTTACTGTGCCGCCAAAAAATTCATACGCGTCATCATTACCAAATGACACCTGGATATTTTCAAGGATAGTACCGGCTCCAACACCTCCCAGCGTCAACCCGTTGATTTCTGATCCAGGTTCGGCAGCAATACCTGCAAACTCAATACGCACATAACGAAGAATGCCGCTTTCGTCATTAGGATCGGTACCGCCATATTTTCTGCCAACACCACCTTCGATTGTTGGGCCTGGATCGAGTGGACGGTTAGTCGGTGCTTTTCCAAGGAGAATAATTCCACCCCAGTCGCCTGCAGCTCTTTGTCCTACTGCTTTGCCGCTGGTAAATACGATTGGGTTATTTGCCTTGCCATCTGCAATAAGCTTTGCACCTCTTTCAATGATCAACGCTCCTTTTTCAGTCACATCACTTTGAATCAAAGAACCGGCTTCAAAAGTTAAAGTCGCACCGTCGGTTACATACACATACCCCCTGAGCACATATTTGCCTTTTGGATAGAAGCGGCTTGCGGAAATAGTCCCGCTGATCACGTTACTAGTCGAATCAACAGGCGGTGTAACGGCAGCTTCGTCACCCTCAAAGGTTACCTTCACACAAGAGGTAACACTGGTTAGTGAAACCAGGAGCAGTGTACCAAAAAGGATCTTCTTCATATGCGATTTTGTTTTTTATTTTTTTAGTTGTTCGTGTTTATTTGTTTTTTCCAAGGGTAAAGTCATAGGTAAAGCCCACTGTAATAGTTGACCCCGGCGTATACGAGCTGAATAACCTGTCTGTAGATGCCGAGTACGCTTTTGCGTTATCAACATTTTCATAAAACATATAAGCCGGATTCAGGAGGTCGGCCCAGATAATTTTCAACTCACCCTTCTTTTGAAATATTTTTTTTGCCAGTTGGATGTCAACCTGGTCCCTGGGGCGCTCATAGATATCGCGGAAACCAAGATCCGGCAAACCAACCAATGCAAGCCGTTGTCCAATCCTGTTATACAGAAGTGAACCGCTCCATACTGTGTTCTTACTATTGTACTGGAGACCTGCGTTGACGAGATAGGGTGACTGACCCTGCAGGGGACGCGTAGAACTTGTTGTTCCACCCGTCCCGCTGGTAGAGGCGAGCGTGACTTCTGAATAAGTATAGGTAAGGTTGGCAAACAGGCTAAACGTTTCAAAGCTGCTATTGATAAAACCAAGACCTTTCCGCACTTCAAATTCTGCTCCTATACTGTAAGCTTTATCAGCGTTTGAGTATCCGTAATTACGCCTGTCCAAAACGCTCGACGGATCCAACCTCAACTCAATCGGCTCATCAAAGCTTTTGTAAAAGGTACCAATAGTAATTGCCTCGCCTCCTTTCGGATAAAATTCATATCGCAGGTCACCATTCAGAATTGCTGTCCGCTTCAGATCGGGATTACCATTGAACCCATAGTTCATTTCATAATCATAAAATGAGAAGGGAGCGATTTCCCTGAACTCGGGCCGGGCAACAGTACGGCTGGCAGATGCGCGAATGGCATTTCTCACATTTGGCGAATAAGTAAAATTCAACGAAGGCAGCACGTCCCATTTTTCAGTGTTAACTATTACTTCATTTTTGCTCACGTCTTCGGTCCTCAGAAACTGTTCGAAATATTCCGCCCTTACTCCCCATACCAGTCTTACTTTTTCGCCAAACTTATTGTCAAACATGCCATAAATCCCGTCATTTGCGGATACCGCAAAATATTCGTCCTGGTTATTGGTAAAGTCCAAGATCTTGAATCCATCCACGGCAATATTTTCGGGAGCGAATATTTTGTCAAAAGGAAGGAAATTTTTAGCGGGATCGAATTGGTTGGGATTCGAAGGCTCATAACGCATAATGCGGCTGTCGAAATCACGGACACGAATCAATACAGAACCTCCCACCTTAAAACTCTGTTTGTCTTCACCCATTGTAAAAGGAAAGGTCAGGCTGCCGTTTCCGCCATAACTATAATCTTTTAAATCGCTAAAGAAACGACGGGTGTCATCATCATTATATTCATACGGGTCGCCGCTGCCTTTTGCGCGGAAATAAGCGGAGGTGCGTAAATCAGGCTGTGTCTTGAAATTGTAGGAAAAATTGCCATTCCATCTCAGCTTCACACCATTACTATTTAGCTGGTGCTCACCCTCAAGCTGGGCACTATATAGTGAACGCTGATTTAATACAGATGAACGAAAGTTAATGTCCTGGATCCGGTCATTACTTACACCACTTCTTGTATAATAATTGTCTTCAAAAAGCTGGTTAAACAGGTTCTTGAACGATATCTTATGTTGTCCTTTAACATAAGTGAAATTTGCAAGGGACCCAATATTGACTCCATACCTGTTTTGATCATCATTCAACTTCACCACAACATTTCCATTGTCTTCGTGCAATTTCCGCTCCACCTCATATTTCAACATACTGCTGCGATACTGTAATGAAACAATGGTTCCAAAAGTTCCGCCGTCCTTCCAACGGGCAACATTGCTCCAGGTTAAACTATACGTTTGTGTGGGCAGGGCCGTAGATTTTTTTTCTCCGTACACATCATTATTGAACAAGCGGCTCAGCTCAATTTGTTGCTGCACCCCGGTATTTGTTCCTCCAAGGGCGCGGTATTCCTGCGGGGTATTTGGGAAACCCTGTGGCAAATCCCTGGTGCCGTCATCGAAACCCAACCAGTCGGTGTTATTCCTCTTGTTGCTTAAAAAATCCTTAAACGCAGACTGTGTATTAAATCCAAAGCTGATACCAAGACTCAGTTGGTTCTTTGTGGGCACATCTTTCGTATTGATCTGAACAATTCCGCCGGCAAACTCGCCGGTAAGATCAGGAGTAGCTGTTTTGTTTACTATAATATTATCGATGAGTGCAGCAGGAATGACATCAAAAGAAAATGCCTTTTTATCAGGCTCGCTGCTTGGTAGTTGAGCGTTGTTGATGATTGCAGCATTATACCGGTCACTCAGCCCACGGATCACTACAAACCGGTTGTCCTGCACACTGGCGCCACTCACACGCTTCAATGCTTCCCCCGTATTTTTATCGGGGGTTCGCCTGATAAAGTCCGCGGCCAGACCGCTTGATAGTGAAATATTGTTTTTTTGAAAAGCTAATAGTGCCGCGGTATTTTCCTGGCGGCGTGTTGTTGATCTGACGGTTACTCCGCTAATATTTTTTGGTTCAACCTCGAGAACGATATTTAAGTCGTTATCTAACCCCGGTCCTACTTCCACATCATTAACGGATTTCCCTACAAAACCAATGGCTGAAAATTCTACAGTGTATTTTTTGCCAACGGACAGTATTAAAGAATAGCGACCTTCAATGTCGCTGGCGGTACCTTCTTGTGAACCTGCAATCTTTATTGAAACGCCCGGAATGGGTTCATTTTTCGCATTAACAATTTTTCCGGAAAGCCTGGTTTGAGCATTTGCAAAAGAAAATAATACAAGGAACAAAGCAACTAATTGCAGCCTTACATGCATAGCATTGATTTCCGGCAAAGATGTACGCCCTATATTATCGGCATGTTACTCAGCAGTTATGGAATTGTAAAGGCAATGTTACCCGGCCGTTAACCCGGAGGGTTGCCCGAACTTATTGCGGCTTTTAAGAACGACTACCGGGCTATATTTTAAGAGATTAGTATTTATCAGGCTGAGTATTCAAATTTTAGTCTATATTAAGGAATTATTAATTCGGCCGGACAAAGAGAAGCCCGCAAACCGAAACCGGCTAATTTCGCAACGTTCTGTTGAGCCTGAAATCAAACAATATGGGTCTACATTCATTCCTGAAAATATTCACGCCAAAAAACAAAGTGTTCTTTGAACTGTTTGAAAAAATGGCTGACAATGGTGCTAAAATGGCGACGAGCCTGAAAGCTGTGGTAGCCGAGACAGACTTTGACAAACGAGCGTCCCTGATCAGCCATATCGAAGACCTCGAACACGCAAATGATGAATTGACCCACAACGTATTTACTGAATTGGGTCGCAACTTTATCACGCCCTTTGACCGCGAAGACATACACTACCTCGCCACTTCACTGGACGATATAGCTGACTATATTTATGCATCAGCTAAAAAAATAAATTTCTACCGGGTCAACCCCAACGATATGGGGATGCAAAAGATGGCTGAACTCATCGAGCAGGGTGCGATGCAGGTACGGAACGCAGTTGCCGAGCTTCGTGACATGAAAAATATGCGGAAAATAACGGAAGCTCTTGTCAAGATCAACAGCATAGAAAACCAGGGCGATGACATATTTGATATGAGCATCGAAAAATTATTTGCGACGGAGCCCGACGCCAAAGAAGTAATCAAAAAAAGAGAAATTTACCAGGTAATGGAGATCGTTACCGATAAATGTGAGGATGCCAGCAACGTAATAGAGTCCATCATAATTAAGTACGCTTAAAATTTGCGAATATGCAGATGTGCGGATTAGCGAATGAGGCAACCCGCAAATTTGCACACGAGCTAATCTGCAAATATTTCTTATGACCTTTCTCATTGTAATTATTGCCTTAGCTCTGATCTTTGATTTCATTAATGGCTTTCATGATGCCGCGAATTCGATTGCCACAATAGTTTCCACCAAAGTGCTTACTCCTTTCCAGGCGGTGATCTGGGCAGCTGTTTTCAACTTTGTCGCCTTTTTTATTTTTAAAGATCATGGCGTCGCTGATACGGTCAGGAAGACGGTGAACTCGGAGGGAATAATGGGAAATGAAATGATGGTCATTATCTTTTCCGGGCTTATCGCAGCAATATGCTGGAATTTGCTTACCTGGTGGCTTGGGATTCCGTCTTCTTCTTCGCACACATTGATCGGTGGGTTTGCCGGAGCTGCAGTTGCGAGCGTTGGTTTTAGCGCCGTCAATTCCGCCGTAGTGCTAAAGACTGCGGCGTTCATTTTTTTGGCCCCGTTAGTAGGAATGGTGATGGCATTTATAATGTCACTCTGGTTCATGCATTCCTTTAAGAAGGGGATGGCTCCAAAAATTCTTGCATTCATTGTAATAATCAGTGTTGTCATTTTCTTATATTATAGCCTTGAAACCGATAAGGCCAAACTTGCCAAATCAACTCACTACGAGTCGTATATTAACCAGGTGATTTTTTATTCCAGGAATTTCAAGTGGATATTATTAGCGACAATTCTTCTTATCATGGCTTGCTTTACATTTTTCCTCAGTTCGCTAAATGCCCGCAGGGCTAATTCGTGGTTCAAGAGGCTCCAGTTGGTTTCTTCAGCGGCATTCAGTGTAGGACACGGTGGAAACGATGCACAAAAAGTCATGGGTATCATTACCGCAGCACTCATTGCAAATGGAACGATCAATGATTTTCATAATATGCCGATCTGGGTGCCGCTGGCATGTTATACGGCCATTGCAGCAGGCACGATGAGCGGCGGGTGGAAGATTGTAAAAACAATGGGCACCCGCATCACCAAAGTGACACCTTTTGAAGGAGTCGCCGCAGAAACTGCGGGCGCTATTACTTTATTTATTACCGAGGCAATGAAGATTCCGGTAAGCACCACGCACACAATTACCGGTTCCATCATAGGAGTGGGAGCTACCAAAAGATTGTCGGCGGTCCGATGGGGCGTTACCGTCAACCTGCTTTGGGCCTGGATCCTGACTATTCCGGTTAGCGGCGCCCTTGCCGCTTTGGTTTATGCACTTGTACACTTAATTATATAGAGCCTACTTTTCTCTTTACGGATTGGCTTATATTCCACACCTTTGCGTGCAAGAAAAAGAAGGGTACCTACTTATGTCTACCATACTTGTAACCGGGGGCTCGGGCTATATTGGATCCCACACAATCGTTGACCTTATTGATAACGGCTATAACGTGATCTCTGTTGATAACAACAGCCGGTCAAACCCGGCAATGCTGGAAGGAATTGAACGAATCACCGGTAAGAAAGTAAAAAACTATAAAGTAGACCTCTGCAATTTTGACGACACATTTGCAATTTTCCAGGAAAATGAAGATATAGAAGGGATCATTCATTTTGCAGCGTATAAATCAGTCGGCGAGTCGGTTGAAAAACCCCTCATGTATTTTGAAAACAATCTCACCTCGCTGATCAATCTTTTAAAATGCGTCCAGGAATTTAAGACCCCTTATTTTGTTTTTTCGTCTTCATGTACGGTCTACGGCAATCCTGACCATATTCCTGTCACTGAACAAACTCCTCCCAAACCGGCGGAATCGCCTTATGGTTATACCAAGCAAATGGGAGAACAGATCATCAATGAATTTGCTAAAAGCAGCGGGACCCAGTGTATTTTGTTGCGGTATTTCAACCCGGTTGGTGCGCATTCATCTATTCTCATTGGCGAAATGCCTATTGGGAAGCCGCAAAACCTCGTCCCGGCGATTACACAAACCGCTATCGGCAAGCTGCCGAAGCTGATCGTTCATGGAGCTGACTACAATACCCGCGACGGATCCTGCATTCGTGATTTTATCCATGTAAGTGATATCTCCCATGCCCATACACTGGCCATAAAGTATCTTGAAAAAGACAACACTGAATCGCTGTGCGAGGTCTTTAATCTTGGTACAGGCAATGGCGTATCTGTTTTGGAAGCGATCGCATCTTTTGAAAGGGTCAGTGGCGTAAGTTTAAATTATGAAATCGGCCCAAGGCGGCCCGGCGATGTAATTGCTATTTATGCCAACAATAACCTGGCAAGGCAAAAACTGGGATGGACTCCAAAATACTCGCTGGATCAAATGATGGCGACAGCCTGGGAGTGGGAACAAAGATTAAAAGCAGATGATACCATTTTCAGCGGAAAACCAAAAGAATTAAACTAAGAGCTCAAAAGAGTAAAAGAGCTAACGCATCTTTTCCTGCCGTTTTTCAAAGTATCGAATGAATCGGCATAATCTCCTTCAACTCGGAGCCTATTGCCCATTGTTTATTCGCACATCCGCACATCCGCAAATCCACAAATTTGCCCATTGCTAATTCACCCTTACATTTGCTCCCTAATTTCCGCATATGCAACTTAAAGAAATTCAATCCACAGGAAATAAGGACACCCGTAGTGGTTTTGGCGATGGGATTGTAGAGGCCGCCCGCAAAAATCCAAATATTGTAGCGCTTACCGCAGACCTGGCGGGCTCGTTGAAACTAAATCAGTTCATAAAGGAATTTCCACAACGATTCATTCAGTGTGGCATCGGTGAAGCTAATATGATTGGCACAAGTGCAGGTCTGACCATTGGAGGACATATTCCTTTTGCCACCACGTTTGCCAATTTCGCCACAGGCCGTGTTTATGATCAGATTCGCCAATCAGTAGCATATAGTGGGAAGAATGTAAAGATTTGCGCTTCGCATGCGGGGCTCACATTAGGTGAAGATGGAGCAACACACCAGATACTGGAAGATATAGGAATGATGAAAATGTTGCCGGGCATGACAGTGATTGTGCCCTGTGATTACGCGCAGACAAAGGCCGCAACAAAAGCCGTCGCCGAACACAAAGGGCCCGTCTACCTGCGCTTTGGACGGCCGGTATGGCCCATATTCACTAAGGAAGAAGATTTTGAAATTGGAAAAGCACAGATTTTTTCGGAAGGAAATGATGTCACCATTTTCGCCTGTGGGCATTTAGTGTGGAATGCAATCCAGGCAGGTGCAATACTGCAGGACAAAGGCATAAGCGTAGAGGTGATCAACATGCATACCATAAAACCGCTCGATGAAAAAGCAGTCCTTAATTCTATTAGTAAGACCAGGTGTGCTGTCACTGCTGAGGAACACAATATCATTGGCGGACTTGGTGATGCCATTGCGCAGTGTGCTTCCAAAAATTTGCCGGTTCCAATTGAATATGTGGGAACAAAAGACACGTTTGGCGAAAGTGGCAAACCTACTGACCTGCTAAAGAAATATGGCCTTGACGTCGCTGACATCGTTGCCGCTGCCGAAAAAGTGATGAAAAGAAAATAGAAGCTTGCCCCGGGCAGATTCTTACGAAATTGTGCCTGCATTTCTATTTTTAACTCGGATTCATTAAACCTGGTTTTCAGGCATCCTTCAAAACAATACCGGGTAACCAACATGCCGCTAACCGCCGTGAATGATACAGAGCTATTACTTCAATTTCGTGACCCTGCTACGAAAGAAAAAGGTTACACTGCTATTATTAAAAAATACCAGGAAAAGCTGTATTGGCATATTCGCCGGATGGTCGTAAGTCATGACGACACCGATGATGTACTTCAAAACGTATTTATACGGGTTTGGAAAGGGCTAGAAAATTTTCGTGAGGATAGTCAATTATATACCTGGCTGTACCGTATAGCCACCAATGAATGCCTCACTTTCCTGGAGCAGCAGAAAAAAAGATCGGCAGTGAGTCTCAACGAAATAGAGGCTGGTCTGAGCGAAAAGATAAAGGCCGATGAAAATTTTGACGCCAACAAGCTTGAGTGGAAATTACAACTAGCCATTCAACAACTTCCGGAAAAACAAAGAGTTGTATTTCAGTTGCGGTATTATGAAGAAATGCCGTACGAGGAAATGAGCCGCGTGCTGGAAACCAGCGAGGGGGCCTTAAAGGCTAGCTATCACCATGCTGTGAAGAAAATTGAAGAATATATCAAAAATCATTAAACCCCGTTTGTTAAAACTTGTCTTAATAATTAGGTAATGGCACAGCGAGACTACATACTACAGGAGCTACGCGAAATAAATAGCAGCCTTGCCGGTATCGGACAACACCCTATGTACCAGGTTCCCGCGGGTTATTTCGATAACCTGGCCGGCGAGATTGTGAAAAGAGTCAGGGCATCGGAAGCTGCTACGGCCAGTGAGGAATTGGTGCATTTATCTCCGACGTTAAATCGCATATCGAAGACGGGGCCTTATTCGGTACCTGGCGGATACTTCGACTCGATTGAAGAAAAATTAGCCCAGATAATTTTTACGAGTAAGGATCAAACGGTGGAAGAAGAATTGGAAAATCTTTCGCCTTTACTTCTCCAACTTAGGGATAAACCCACTTATGCGGTCCCGGAACATTATTTTGAACAATTAGAGCAACCCAATAGAAGCACTGCGCCTGTTCAAATAACAAAAGTGGTATCTATATCCGGGCGTAAATGGGTTCGGTATGCTGCAGCGGCCATCGTTGTGGCGTTATTTGCTACAATAGGATTCAGGTTTTTGAATAAAAAAGGAACCATTGAACCAGCCGACAAATCTTTTGCATGGGTAGAAAAAAATCTTAAGAAGGTTTCTACTGATGATATCACTGCTTTTGTAGAATCGGTTAGTACAGAACCAACAGATATTGTGAAGACAGACACAAAAGATGACGTCCGTAATTTATTGAAAGATGTCAGTGATAAAGAAATACAGGATTTTCTGAATGACACGCAGGTTGACGAATCAGTATCAAACGATGATATAATTATGAATTAGCGATGAAAAGGTTTTTACTGATATTAAGTTTATTGTTTGTATCCGTTCCCCGTTTATTTGCCCAGGATGAAGAGGAAGGAAATGAAAAGATCCGTGACAAAATGAACGAATACATCCAGAGAAGGCTCAACGTCAGTGACGACGAAGCGAAAAAATTTTCCCCGGTATTCCTTCGCTATTTTAGTGAATGGCGGCAAACCATCAGGGAAAACAAGGGAGATAAGCTTATACTACAGCAAAAAATTGTTGACCTGAGGCTTCGCTACCGCAATCAGTTCCGGGAATTACTCGGCGAGCGAAGAGGAAATCAGGTTTTCAATCAACAGGATGACTTTATAAAAAAATTACGGGAAATCCGACAGGACCGGCTAGGCAACAAACCGCTCCGGCGAGGACCCTGAAAATTGGTACAGCCTAACTTTTGCTAGGTTTTTTTCACAGGTTAGCAACGGCCGGCTCTCTCCAGAGCGGGCCTTTCCGTTGAATACAATCAGCGTTTATTACATTACTTAATCTTCGGCTTTTTTATAAACCGGAGTCTTGATGTCATGATAAAACAAAAATGTCCACTTTTCTTTTTCACCTTCCAGCCACCATTCTTTTCTTAACTCCATTGCCTTTTTACCATCATAATCATATTTCGCGACAAAGCGATGTTTCATTTGGTGCAACTGTGGAGCGTCATCTCCGCCAAAAAAAACAATTCCTTCGGGATCCTTCAACCAAAAGACCTGGTGCAAAGGAGAATGGGCCCCGGTAACTTTATAATGAATGTATCCGTCGATACTTCCTTCATCATCGTGCAACCATACAACTTTATTTGAATCGCTCAACGCATGCAGCTCTCCTGGAATAAAAGAGGGAAACCCTTTCTTTACTGCCAAATCAAATTCTCTTTGTTGTATGTAATAAGTGGCTCCCGGTAAGCTTAATTGTTTCCGGTCATTATCAAGTGATATACCCCCTGCATGATCCTTGTGCAAGTGCGACATCAATACTTTTGTAACGGCCGACGGTTCAATGCCAGCCTTCGCAAGATTTTTATGTAGTTGCATTTTACCGTCTTTATCCGAAAATCCAAGCCCTGTATCCAGCAACAAAATATCGTTGGTCGTAATTACAACGAAAGGTTGAATCTCAACCAGGAGACTTCCGCCCGGTCTTGACTGCAGGTTTTCGGTTTGTTGATCAAATGGAACAAATTGCTTTGTATTATCCACAGTGAAACTGCCTTCTGACAATGGAATTATCTTCATGAGTAACCTGTGGTGCATTGATTTTGTAATCCACAGGCTGCGAATTTAATTCTTTATCCATGCTGATCACCCCGAAACCCGTTAGCGCAGTACCATTTGCCTGTCGGCATCGAGGCGAATGAGGATGAAAAGAAGTACCGTAAAGGTCAGAAGGGAAGTACCTCCATAGCTGATGAATGGTAATGGAATTCCTATTACGGGCGCGAGACCTATCGTCATCGCGACATTAATTCCGATGTGAAAAAAGAAAACAGCTGCCACTCCATATGCATAACAACGGCTGAACACACTACGCTGTCTTTCTGCAATTGCAATAATGCGAAACAACAACACCATATAAATTCCAAGCAGGATGAAACAGCCTATAAAACCGAAGCCTTCGCCAATGGTATCAAATATGAAGTCGGTGCGTTGCTCCGGAACGAAACCATATCGCGTCTGGGTTCCCTTCAACAAACCCTTTCCTACCAAACCACCACTACCAATTGCAATTTTTGATTGTTTCACATTATAGTCTGCCGTGTTAACTTTCTTGCCAGCTGACGACGGCTCTTCTTTCATATAGTCCGACGGAACATCACGGCCGATGGTGCTGTATATTCTTTCCACCTGGTGTTTGGCCAACAGGTTTTTGAAGATAAACGGAACTCCGAATCGCTGTATGCCAACGCAGAGTACCCAAAGTATCAGGATTTTCACCAGGGTGGAACGATCTTTTCTTATTTGCCTACGCATGAGGTAGGCCATCAGCAAAGCAAAACCGGTGAGGATAAGCGCTAAAGTATTTTTTTCCAATAATAGCGTAGACACCACCAGCACAGCAACAGCAAAGCCAATGATAAGAATGGAAGAAGGCAGGCCTTCACGATACATTACCAGGAAGAAGGCAAAAAATACAAGCGCTAAGCCCGTTTCCTTTTGCAAAATGGTGATCACAGCCGGCAATAGTGCTATGCCCGCGGCTATTAATTGAGATCTTGTCTTACTAAAATCTGTTTCCG
>Ga0207701_10000047_pt1 | contig 97416 bp, 75 predicted proteins | sample KBSSwiSSwithPhiX_FD_184294 | JGI IMG/M metagenome (GOLD analysis project Ga0207701, IMG submission 184294) | Switchgrass rhizosphere bulk soil microbial communities from Kellogg Biological Station, Michigan, USA, with PhiX - S5 (SPAdes) (version 2) | ecosystem: Environmental > Terrestrial >...
GATTCCTGCCCTCTCCCGTTTTCACTCAATCACAATCTAGAGTTCCTCCCTTCTCCCTTCTCCTGTGCTCTCTAACGACAGGATCGCAGCGTGACCCTGACGGAGGTTGACAAAGAGCGTTTCGCCGTCGAGCAACTCGGTCACCAGGTATGCGGTGCCATCATGCGAGCCGACATCGTGAATCGCGAGGACCTTGGGATGGGTCAGCGCGGCGATCGCGCGCGCTTCGCGTTCGAACCTGGCACGTCGATTGGGTGCGTGATCAGATAGGGGCCGAGAACTCCTGAGGCGAGGCTCGCCATGAACGAGTGCCGGACTCGTAGCTGACCCGGCGATGAAATGCACGAGCATCGAACGCGAACTTTTTCACCGTCGCGGCGAAAATTTCCGCGCCTGGATGATTCCGGCGCGTGGTTTCGTCGCAAGGTGTCACGGATCTCGACGGTATCTGCTTTGCCACATTCCTGTTCGTGCTCCACCTTGACGACCTCGTGACCCGCACTCCGCGACTGCCGCGGTCTCGCTTCGGTGTGGCGACAGAGCTCACAGCGTCAGCCGGGCTGCACTTAGCGGTGGTCCTGATCCTGATGCTCCTCGCATCAGTGTTACCGGAAGACGCTCGCCGCCCCGAGCGGATTACCGCGCAAGAGAAACTCGATGTGGCGCGCATCGTGTTTCTCGCACCGGACCTTCGGCCGATTGGTGGCGGGGGTGGCGGTGGAGGCAATCAGCACCCGGGGCCGATCCGCCGGGCACAAGGTGTTGGCTCGGACGCGCTGACCCTGCGCGTGCGAAAGTCTCCGCCGGTACTTCGCGCGGCGAATTCCGCGGCAGCCGTTGAACCGATTCCCGAACGTCCTTCGATTGTCCTCGACGCTGTACCGTTGGCGTCGGGCACGTTCGAGCAACTTGGACTTCCGACAGGTGGCGTGTCGTCGGGCACGTCAACCGGTCCGGGCTCCGGCGGTGGCGTGGGCTCCGGCGTTGGAACTGGCATCGGCGCGGGGCGTGGACCGGGTCTCGGCTCCGGTTCCGGCGGCGGCGTTGGGGGCGGCGTGTATCGCCCGGGCGGTGCGGTCACGGCGCCCCGCGTGATTCGCGAAGTCAAGCCCACTTACACGACCGAGGCGATGCTGCAGAGAATTCAGGGGACGGTCACACTGGAGGTCGTGGTCACGCGCGAGGGATGCGCCGCTCAGATGCGGGTCATCCGATCGCTGGAGCACGGCCTCGATCGCGAAGCCATGGCCGCCGTCGCGCAGTGGCAATTCGAGCCAGGGCGGTTAGCGGGCACGCCGGTCGACGTGCTCGTCAATGTGATGATCGATTTCTGGATCCGGTAGTCGGCCGTCGATCCGCTCGACATGAGGTGACGTTGCAGCGGAGAATCAGGGCCAGACCTTTCGACGGCGCGATTCCCGATGAGCTGAATCGCGCCTCCGGCGGGGAGACAGCACACACCATGACTATCGGGAAACGACTGATAGTTCTGCTGGCGGTTCCGCTGGTGGGGCTACTGGCCCTTGGCATCCTTGCCCGGATTCAACTGTCGAAAATCGAGGAGCGGAGCCGCTTTGTCGCCGAGTCCCAGCTCGCCAGCGTTGCCGTGCTCGGAAACATTTCGCAGCGATTCGCCGAGATTCGAATAAACCTGCGCAGCTTCCTCCTCTCCGACGACCAGAGCCACCGTGTCGCTGCCCGTGCCGCGTTCGACGAAGACGACCAGGCGCTGAGCCAACTCCTCCAGCAATTCGGCGACTCGTTTGTCACCGACGAACGCAACCGCCGCCTGTTTGGCGACTTTCGACAATTGAGCCAACAGTACATCGCCGAAGCCAGGCAGGTAATGGCGCTGGCCGAGGCTGGGCGACGCGATGAGGCGCTGACGGATTTCAATCGAACGATTGTCCCGATCGGCTTCAACCTCAGCAAAGTATCGAGCGATTGGATCGAGTACAACAGAGAGCTTGGAAGCCGTGCGGAACGAGCGGTTCTCGATGCCATAGACAAAGCGCGATCGCAGATCATCGCTGCCGACCTCATTGCTTTCCTTGTTACAGGTCTACTCGGGTTTTTGACTTTTCGTCGCCTGGTGACGCCGATTCAGGCGCTCGAACGATCGGTCGACGACATTGCGAAAGGCGATTACAGCAAGTCCGTTCCGTTCACCCAGGGGACCGACGAGACCGGCGGGCTGGCGCGATCGATCGAAGTGCTCAAGCGGGGCGCGGCAGCGATCGACGAGCAGCGGTGGATCAAATCGCACGCGTCCGCAATCCTCGCAGAACTCCAGGCAACGAACTCGCGTGAGCAATTTGGTCAGCGCCTGCTGTCCGGCCTCATGCCGTTGCTCGGTGGCGGTGTTGGCGGCTTCTACGTGTTCGATGAGCCATCGGGTCGGCTGGAGAGGAAGGCCGCATATGGTCTTGCTGATGCCCAAGGCTGCGGTTCGTTCACGCTGGGTGAAGGGCTGATCGGGCAGTGTGCTCGCGACCGCAAACCGGTCACGCTGACGAATCTTCCGCCGGACTACCTTCGCATCGCCTCGGGTCTTGGCGCCGCAACGCCAGTGCACGCGCTCGCATCACCGCTGCTCTCCAAAGAAACCTTGCTCGGCGTGATCGAGATGGCGACGTTTCACGCGTTCGACTCTCGAGAGAGCGCACTCCTCGCGGAACTGATGCCGATGGTGGCAATGAGCTTCGAGGTCCTGCAGCGTGGCCTGCGGACGAAGGAGCAGGGTGAGCAACTTCAGATCAGCGAGGAGCGCACGCGGTTGATCCTCGATTCCACCGACGAGGGCATCTACGGGATGTCGCCTGACGGCTACATCACGTTCGTGAACGCGGCGGCCTGCCGCATGCTGGGTTATGCGCCGGAGGAAATGATCGATCAACAGGCGCACCCGCTGATCCATCATCACCGTCCCGATGGGAGCGCGTACCCAGTGGAGGAGTGTCCGATGCGCCTCGCATGCCGCAGCGGTGAGGCGCGGCGCGTGGACGACGAGTTCCTGTGGCGCAAGAACGGCGAGGGCTTCCCGGTTGAGTACGGCACTATACCGATCATGAAGGATGGTGCAATCCTCGGTGCGGTCGTCAGCTTCACCGACATCACAGAACGCAAAGAAGCCGAACAGCGGTTGCGTGAGACGGAACGGTTTTTCCGTAGCGTGCTCGAGCTCGCGCCGGACGGGTTGATGGTCGTCGATGCGAACGGCACGATTCGATTGGCGAACGCTCGTTCCGAGGAGCTGTTTGGCTATACGCGCGATCAGCTCGTGGGCCAGCCGGTGGAGATGCTGGTTCCGCGCGACGTGAGACCGGGGCATGCCGCCCTGCGCGAAGCGTTTCAGCGTTCGCCGGTGGCCCGGGAGATGGGCCCGGATCGAGAGCTCCAGGGTCTCCGTCAGGACGGCTCGGAATTCCCTATCGAAATCGGACTCAGCCCGCTGCCGGCCCGCGGTGTGGAACAAACGCAGATCGCCGTGTCGATCCGCGACGTGACTGAGCGCAAAGCGCAGGAACACGCATTGAAGGCCGCCAAGGCCAAAGCCGAAGAAGCGACCGAGACCAAGTCGATGTTTCTCGCCAACATGAGTCATGAAATCCGCACGCCGATGAATGCGATCCTGAACATGACCGGGCTCGCGCTGGAGGCTGACCTTCCAGCGAAACCGCAGCAATTCATCAGCGTCGCGCACTCGTCGGCGCGGAACCTTCTCGGAATCCTGAACGACATCCTGGACTTTTCAAAGATCGAAGCGGACCGGCTGGAACTCGAGAACGCACCCTTTAGTCTTCGGGACGTTCTGGAGGAAGTCACCGAGACGTTTCGTTCGGTGGTGATCCAGAAGCACGTCGAGCTGATTACGCACACGCTTCCAACAGTGCCCGACCGAGTCCGTGGTGACGCGCTGCGCTTCCGCCAGGTGGTGACCAATCTGATCAGCAACGCGTTCAAGTTCACCGAGACGGGAGAAGTGCTCGTCAAGGTTGAGACGGCGAGCGATGCTGATGAAGCCGCACCGCAGGGTGAGGTCCGCTTACGTGTCAGCGTGATTGACACCGGTATTGGCATCAGTCCGGAACAGCAGGAGCGCCTTTTTCAATCCTTCACCCAGGCTGACAGTTCAACCACGCGAAAGTACGGCGGCACAGGACTGGGCCTCGTGATCAGCCGGAGGCTCGCGCGTCTCATGGGCGGCGATCTCTCAGTTGAGAGTACGCCCGGCAAAGGCTCCACGTTCGTCTTCACCGCACGATTGGTCGTCGAGCCACAGGCGGAGGCGACGCCTCGGGTCGCACCGGCGAATGTGACGGAGCGTCCGGTGCTGATCGTTGAAGACACCGAGAGCAGTCGCGATCTCCTCGAGACATTGCTGCGCGGCTGGTCGATTCCGCCGATCTCAGTGGCCAGCGCCGAAGAGGGTCTGGCGCTCCTGGAACGGCACAATCGCAAGGGTGGAAGTAATCCATTCGGCCTTGTTGTCCTCGACTGGATGCTTCCGGGGATGAATGGGCTCGAGGCGGCGGAGAGAATACGTGCACGCGAAGACACCCGAGTGCTTCCGATCGTACTGATCAGCGCGTATGCGGGCAAAGAGGAGGAGGCGCGCTGCGCTGAGCTGGGAGTCAACGTCTTCCTGCCCAAGCCGATTACCGCATCGTCGCTGTTCGACGCCGTAGTCCAGGCGCAGGGTGCGCGCGTGCACGTCGCGCGTCGCGCGCTCGATGCGCCGCTCGAGCGGGAGTTTGACGCGCGCGTGCTGCTGGCTGAAGACAACGAAGCCAATCAAATGGTCGCCGTTGAAATTCTGTCCCGCCTTGGGCTCGAACTCGATGTCGCGGCGAACGGTCGTGAGGCGATCGACATGGTCGCGGCCGCGCCCGACAGATATGCCGCGGTTTTGATGGACGTCCAGATGCCTGAGATGGACGGTCTCGAGGCGACCAGGGAATTGCGGAACAACAAATACACGTTGCCGATCATTGCGATGACCGCCAACGCGATGAAAGCGGACCTGGATGCGTGCCTGGCTGCCGGCATGGACGATCACGTCACCAAGCCGATTGAACGGAAGGCGCTGTTGGATACGTTGCGACGCTGGCTGCCGCCGCGGAAGGACGCGTCAAAGGACGTCGACATCGCGATTGCGCGGGCCGCATCGGCGTCACCGTCAGCGGCGCCGGTGAGGCGTGATGTGCCGACGCTCGAGGGGATTGACATCGCGGGATCGCTTCACCGACTGGGTCTGGAGTTCGAGAGTCTGAAACGAATGCTGATCAGGTTCGGCGACGGTCTGGGCCCCATGTTGGACCCACTTCGCACGGCGGTGCGAGCCGCCGATTATCCAGCGGTCGCCAGACACGCGCACGGGATCGCCGGTGCTTCCGGCAATCTCGGCGCAGATGATCTTCGTGAGACGGCCAAGGCGCTCGAGCGTGCCGGGAATGAGCGTGCCGGGAGTGTGGCTCCGCTCGCTGCAGAACTGGAACGGCGGGCCGCCGTGGTTTTGCGCTCGATTGATACGCTGCGAATGATCTCCGCCTCCCCGATTCCGCAGACTGAACCGCTGTCGGTGCCGAAAGAGGCTCGGCCAGCGTTGCAGCGTCTCCACGCGGCCCTTGGCGATTTCGATCTCTCTGCGGCAAGCAGTGCGCTGGCCGATCTCAATCGTGTCGCCACGGCGGGCAACATCAACGAACTTGTTCGCCTCCGCAATCACGTCGACAGCTACGAGTACGATGAGGCAAGGACACTCGTGACACGCTTGCTCGAACAGATTGGTCGCAAGGTCTCATGAGCGACCGGAAGGCTTACTGGGTCGCGCCTTTGACCGCCTGCGCGCTCATTGCCCAGCAAGTGGGGGCAAACGCCCTGCGCGACGGGCTATTCCTGTCACTGTTCAAGGTGCAAAGCCTTCCTTACTTTATGGCCGCGGCGGCCATCCTCGCGATTCTCGCGGCGCAGTTGTCGGGACGATTCCTCACCCGACTCGGACCGGCGCGAGTAGTTCCCGTCCTGATCGCCATCAACGCCGCATTCTTCGTCATCGAATGGGTGCTCCTCGGCATTCAGCCTCGCGCCGCCGCGGTGCTGCTCTATCTGCACTCGGGTGTAATGGGCGGGATTGCGATCTCGTCGTTCTGGTCGCTGCTCAACGAGCGATTCGATCCGCATTCGGCGAAGCCGCTGATGGCGCGTGTGGCGGGTGCGGCGACCTTCGGTGGCTTCGTCGGCGGCGTGAGCGCCGAGCGAGTCGCGGCGTTGCTGCCTGAGGGCAGCCTGCTTCCGTTGTTGGCGCTGGTCAGCGGCGCGTGCGTCGTCGGCGCGGTCACGATCGGACGCGGAGTGCCTGCAAATCGATCGTCGGAGGACGAGGCTCTGAACAGCGCGGGACTGTGGGCCCCGTTCCAGCAACAACCGCTCTTGCGAAACCTCGCGGTGGTCGTCGCCCTGGCGGCATTGCTCGGAGCGCTCGTCGACTATCTTCTCAAAGCTGAGGCGGTCGTCTATTTCGGAGCCGGTCAACACCTCGTCCGCTTCTTCGGGTTGTTCTACTCGGCAACTGGCCTGGTCAGCGCGCTGATTCAGGGGTTGCTCGGTCGCGTTGTACTGGAACGTCTCGGCCTCGGCGGCTCTGTCGCGAGTCATCCGGCGGTCGTCGGTGTGTTCACGCTTTTGGGTTTTGTGCTGCCGGCACCCTGGCGCGCGATCCTTCCACGCGGGTTCGATGTGGTCGTTCGCAGTTCAACATTCCGCGCCGGTTACGAGTTGCTTTACACACCACTGGCGGAATCGGCCAAGCGATCGGTGAAGTCACTGATCGACGTCGCGTTTGATTGCGCGGGTAAGGGCGCAGGGGCGCTGCTGATTCTTCTGTTGGTGTGGATGGCGCCATCCCACACATTCGCTGCGGTGAACCTTGCCGCCATGATTGCGGCGGGCGGCGAGTTCTTCATTGCGCGGCAACTCCGGGCAGGATACGTGAACGCTCTGGAGGGCGGGCTGCGTCGAAGGGGCGAGCAGTTGGAGCAAGCGATCGAGTACTCGATGGCGGACTTCACCGTCGCAGGAACGATGACCGGCCTCGACCGCGTCTCGGTTCTCAGAGCGCTCGGAACAAGGGAAACCGTGCGTCCGGCAACTCCGCCTGTCGACCCCGTGGTCGCCGCCCTCGTCGAACTGCGTTCTGGAGATCTCCTGCGGATTCGCGCCGCGCTCGGTGACCCGCCTCGCGATCCACTCATCATTGGCGCCCTCGTGCAGTTGCTGTCGAGAGACGAGGTGGTTCGCATGGTGGTCGCCGCACTCGAAAGATTCGGTGCGCGTGCGGCGGGTGAAATGGTGTCTGTGCTCCTCGATCCCGCAACCCCCGATGTTGTACGCCGACGGTTGCCGCTGGCGCTGAAGTCCTGTCGGTCGCCAATTGCACGCGACGGACTCTTCGCCGGACTCGAAGCACAGAGTTTTGAGGTCCGGTTGCGTTGTGGGCGCGCGCTGCTGGCGCTCACTGACGAACACCCACCACTTCAACGGGCTTTCCCGGATGCGCTGAGACTGGTCGAGCGAGAACTTGGCGGCGGCGGCGAGATGCGCCTGATCAGGGAGCACGTGTTCAATCTCCTCGCGCTCGCGCTCGAACGCGAGCCGGTGCAGATCGCCTCCCGCGCGTTTACCTCGGACGACGCCTACGTACGCGGTACCGCGCTCGAATACCTCGAAACCGTGCTGCCGGCGCGGATGTTTTCTGCTCTGCAGCCGCTGTTGACGGCGACAACCCCATTCCCTGCTCGACGCCGCCCGGCGGCGGACGTCCGTGCCGATCTGCTTCGCGCGGGCGCGACGATGACGGTGAGCCTCGACGAGTTACGCCGCCAGCTCGACATGGCTGCGCGCGAGGAAAGCTGAGCCGGATCCCGGGCGCCACCCGGGTCGCGCAGCTGTTCAAATAGCGTAAGCTCAGAGTCGAGACCCCCATGAACACCACCCCAGCTCCGCCGGCCGAAGATGCCGACCGCATTCTGCTGGTTGATGACGACGCGACCAATCTCGACGTGTTACGCCACACACTCGACGGACGTGGTTACCGGCTGTTTGTGACCCGTAACGGCGAGAGTGCGATCGATGTGGCGCGTCGAGTACACCCGCTGCTGATCCTGCTCGACGTCGTGATGCCAGGAATTGATGGATACGAGACGTGCCGGCGCTTGAAGGCGGACCCTGAAACGCGTGAAGCGGCGGTGATCTTTCTCTCGTCGCTTGACGACACCAAGGACAAGGTGCGCGGGCTTGAAGTCGGCGCGGTCGACTTCGTGTCGAAACCTTTTCAAAAGGATGAAGTCATCGCGCGAGTCAATACGCATTTGACGCTGCAGCGATTGCGACGGCAACTGGAGACGAGGAACGCGGACCTCGCGCGCGAGCTGGCGGTGGCGCAGGAGCTGCTGACCGACGCGCGCCGCCGGGTCGAAGGTCCTCTGCTTGGCAACAGCCCTGCGGTGCGGGCATTGCGCGAGTCGATCGAGCGCTATGCGGCCGATCCGGAGCTTGTTCTGCTTACCGGCCCGCAAGGTGCGGGTCACGAAGCAGCGGCACGCGCGATCCATCACGCCTCGGCGCGCAGCCGTCACGCATTCATTCATGTGAACTGCGCGATGCTGGCGCCCGGGCAGGATCCTGGGATATTCAATCCTGCCGTAACCTCTTCGCAACCGGCCGCAGGCGCACCGCTGACGCTCCTGGAAATGGCGACTCGCGGGACGTTGTACCTCGAAGAGATTCACCGATTGGGCGTCGATCTCCAGGAACGACTGGCGGCGGTCATCGCGTCGATCGACGGGGCGCGTGAACGCGCGAGCGCGCCCGAGCCTGATGTTCGCTTCATTGCCTATACGTCGGCACCGCTGATTGCGGCGAGCGGATTTCACCCGAAGCTGCTGTCGCTCGTTGAACGCAGACAGCTGCGTGTGCCATCGCTCGCCGAGCGTCCGGAGGACGTGACGGAGATCGCGCTCTTCTTTCTTCGCCAGCACGGGCAACGGGTTGGCGCCGTGGTCGAAGCGATTTCCGATCAGTCGATGAAACGGTTGCGCAAGTATCGCTGGCCAGGTGATGTCGACGAGCTGCAGAGTGTGATCGAGCGCGCCGTGACCTCGGCTCGCGAACCGGTGTTGGAAATTGACCCGGCTCTCCTCGACGAGGGGCTGCCGCTCGGCCACTATCGGTTGATGGAGAAGCTGGGCGAGGGCGGCATGGGCGAGGTCTGGCGCGCCCGGCATCAGCTCCTCGCACGACCGTGCGCGATCAAACTGATCAGGCCGGAACTGCTCGGTGAGAGTAAGCGCGACGCCGCGATCGAGCGTTTTCGTCTCGAGGCGCGAACCATCGCCCGCCTGACGTCACCGAACACGGTGCGGCTCTACGATTTCGGTGTCAGCGAGACCGACAGTTTCTATTTCGTCATGGAGTTGCTCACAGGCATGGACGTGTTCTCTCTGGTGCAGCGGTTCGGGCCGCTGCCGCCGGAGCGAGTCGTGGCGATTCTGCGTCAGGCCTGCCGCTCTCTCGCTGAGGCCCATGCGGCTGGCGTTCTTCACCGCGACATCAAGCCCCATAATCTGTTTCTCTGCCGGCTCGGCGTCGAATTCGATGTACTCAAGGTGCTCGATTTCGGGCTCGTCAAGTCTCTCCACGAAGACACGACCCAGATCACGGCGGACGGTTTGCTGATGGGAACGCCGGCGTATATGCCGCCCGAGCGCGTCGTTGGCTCTCCCGCCGAAGAGCGTTCCGACATCTATGCGCTTGGCTGCGTCGCCTACTGGATGCTCACCGGCAGGACCGTTTTCAGTGGCGAGCCGATGGCCGTGATGATCCATCATGCGCGCACCGCGCCGCAGCCGCCATCGAAGGTTTCCGGCGCCTCCATTCCTGATCGGCTCGAGCAGATCGTGCTCGCCTGTCTCGAGAAAACGGCGGACAAGCGGCCATCGTCGGCGATGGAGCTGTGGCGTGAACTGGGAGAGGTGCCACTGTCTTCGCCATGGACTGCCGAACGCGCGGAGCTCTGGTGGTGTGAACACCTGCCCGAGCTTACCCGTCCGTCGATTGGGACCGACTCCACCGGGGAATTGAGCGCCGCGCCTCTCCGTTAATCACCCGTCGCGCGTGCGTCACTCACTTCGGTATACGGCGCCGGGACCGGTTGACCGGCGGCAAGCGCGGCTTTGACGTCACGCGCGTGGCGGCACTGCCCGCGGTACTCGAACCCCGGACAGCTGCACGTCACGTCGGCGTCGACGACGGCGATTTCGTAATCGACTCCTTTGTGTGAAGTGCTCGCGATACGGAAGCGACGAGCAGACGGCCCCGAGAGCACTTTGACCAGCGCTTCGAGCGCGCGCGCGAGTGCCTGCGTTTCGCGCTCGCCCCGCACCGTTGCCGAACCACTGTCAATGACCCTGTGCTTGTTCCGAAACTCGTCGGCCGCGCGGCGTAACAGCTCGATCTCAGGGGTCAGACCTCCTCCGGTATCGCGCAGGGGGTCTGACCCTTCCGAGATCGAGTGCAGGACACGCTGCAACTCATCCAGGACGTCGCCGCCAGAGCCTGGCGCAAGCGCATCCCCTTCGACGATGGCGTTGACGAGTGCCGCCTTGGTTTCGAGGACGGCCTGAACGAAGTCGTCGATCGTGTCGCGCGCGACAAAGTACGTGACGTTGACCGTCCGCGTCTGACCGATCCGGTAGGCGCGATCCTCGGCCTGCCAGTGATTGGTTGGCACCCAATCCAGATCGTTGAACACCACCTGCGTCGCCGCGGTCAGATTGAGTCCCGTTCCGCCGGCGATGATGTTGGCGATGAACACACGGACATCCGGATCGTTCTGGAACCGGTCCACCAGCCCTTGCCGCAACGACGCGGGCGTCTTGCCGGTGACGACCACCGCCGTTGATCCCAGCTCCTTCGCGAGCTTCTGAACCGGATCCTCGAAGCATGAAAAGACGATCACCTTCTCGCTCTGATCGATTGCCCCCCTGACGAAGTCGAGTGTCGAGGTCACCTTGGCGAACGCGAGCGCCTGCCGTGCCTCCACGAGGAACGCGAGCAGCTTGCCGCGCGTGCGCAGCTCCACATCGCGAGGCCGGGGCGGCCGGGTGTCCTTTCCTGCGAGCAGGTCGAACACCTTCTTGATCGCGCGCGCTCCAGTGCCCGGATCGACGACGACCGGTAGCCACGTTCGCAGCTTCGGCGGTAACGCCAGCACGTCGTCCTTCGATCGCCGAAGCATGACGCCGTGAAGTTGTACGGTGAGCTCGTCGATGTTCGAGGCTCCGCCGGTCTTCCAGCCGTACTCGCCTTTCTCCGCGGCGCAGTATCGTTTTGCGAAGGAAAGAAAGCTGCGGCCGAGCGGGTGCGCGACGAGCTGCAGCAGGACGAAGAGATCTCGAGGGCGGCTGGTGAGCGGCGTTCCCGTCAGAAGTTGTACGGCGAGCCCGGGCGTTGTCGCCGCGGCCGCGTCGGTCAGCTCCCGCGCGAGTTTGCTCCGCACGCTGGTGTGGTTCTTCAGGTAATGCGCTTCGTCGAACACCAGCGCGGCCCACGGCACACGCCGCAGGTTGTCGATATGGCGTCCCAGGATGTCGTAGTTGATGACCATCCATTCGGCGGTTGGAGCGAATGGCGCCGTGCCTTCAATGACCAGAACGGAGGCGTCCGCCGCGACGACCTCGATCTCACGCGCCCAGTTCCGCTTGACCGAAGCCGGACACACCACGAGGCGGGGTCCGGAAGGGGCGAGATGACCCAGCGAAATGATCGCTTGTCGCGTCTTGCCGAGGCCCATGTCGTCGGCAAGGATGGCCCGTCGCCGGCCGAGCAGGAACGCGACGCCTTCGATTTGATGAGGGAAGAGTCCCTCGGCTAGTGCGACCGCGCGTACCGCGTCCGTGGTCAGTTCTCCTCCGCCATCTTTCGCACCACGTTCATCGCATGTTCGGCCGTGCTCGACGTTCCATGCTCAGTGTCGACATAGCCGGTCCAATTGAGTCGGCGGAGTTCCTTGAAGATGAACGGATAGTTGATCTCGCCGGTGCCGGGCTCGAGGCGTCCTGGCACATCGCCGACCTGCACCAGCTTGATCAGCTTGTCCTGCAGTCCGCTCCGAAGATTGACAACGAGATTTCCTTCGGTGCGTTGCAGATGGTACAGGTCGAAACAAATCTTCACGTTGGGATGGTTGACCTCTTTGATCACGGGGAAGGCCTCGACACATCGATCGAGGGCGCGGCGCGGCTGGTTCGGATTGACGCTGAGCGGCTCGAGCGCGATCGTAACGCCGGCCGCCGCGGCGATGTCGCCGGCGCGTTTCAGTCCGTCGACAATCTGGGTTCGCTGCGTCTCCCACGGGACGTCAGGCTGGATGATGCCGACAAACGAGATCAGATCCGGCTGCGTGCCGAACTCCTTCGCAATCTCGACGCGCTCCTTGATCTCCGCGAGCAGGGCGTCCTGGGCGCCGGGCTTTGTGAACCCGGTCGTGCCGCCGGCGTTACCGGTGCCCACCAGGCTGACGCACTTGAGCCCTGTCTGCTGCTGCGCCTGGATCATGGCCTTCCGCTCCTCCGGCGAAGCGTTCCAGTAGCTGTAGGCCTTGAACCCGTTCGCGGCGACCGCTCGAATGCGATCCGCCCGCGCCATCGGCGGATTGCCTCGCCCGGTGTTGAACATGATTTCGATGTTGATGGACAGCGTGTACGGCGGCGGCGCCGCCGGTGACGCGGCCTTCGCTTCGTCACCGACGAGAGCGAGCAAACCGAGAGGGGCAACCGCGCCCGCCCGAAGCACATCGCGGCGATGGGTCATCATGGGCGGATTATACGTGGCGACATCCTTCCCGCTAAAGCCGGCCTCAGCGACGAAGAACTTAGTTTCCGAAACGCTGCTCGACGACCCGGCCGGATTCATCGAAGGTCACGACGACGGAGAGGCGCGCGCTCGTGGAGGCGTCTCCGACACCCACGGGCATCATGAGGAAACGCGCATCGAGCAGACGTACAGTCGTGAGCACCGGCGTGTGGGCCGAGATCCTGGCGATGGGAAATCGCGCGAAGTCGAAGTACACGCGCCCGGCCCGGGTCGTCCGCGCGCGCAGGACGTCGGCGCCGGTGTCCGTGGCGACGCGTGTCGTGCGCATCGGCGTCCTTTCTTTCAAAACACTTCGATCGCTCAGTTCGTACTCGTTCGGATACTGCCTGATGATTCGCCAGGTGAAAGGGGAGAAGAACGTCGGAAGTGCCGCCACTTGCGCGCAGGCGTCGGGAGCGGCCGACGTGTTGTCGGTCGCACCGGCATGCCGGACCAACGTAGGAGCCGCGGCACACGGAGCGCGCGCGCCCCTGGCATCGAACACGGCACCGTTCGTGAGTGCGCGCTCGTGAAGCGCCGCCCGCGCTGCGTAGTCGAAAGCCATCAAGCCGAGCGCGATAATCGCGACTTGTTTGCGCCACCTGGTCCACCCGGCGACGATGGCGACGCTCAGCACGACCCACAGATACACGTCGATGATCGGCATCCAATCCAGCGCATACCACGTCCAGACGAACGGGCTGAGCAACCGCGTGCCGTAGGAGGTCGGCAGATCCAGCAGCACATGACACACGATCCCGATCGTGGCGAGGGCCCACCATCGCGCGAAATGCCCCGTGCTGGCCAGGTCCGCAGTCTCGCCATTCCGGCGCGGCCGCCATCGCGCCCACGCCGAGATGATACCGGCGATGACCAGACCCAGGCCGACGACCCCGAGTGGTCCGTGCGTCGGTCCGCGATGCACGGCGAGATAGTCGACGCCACTGCGAAGGCCGGCGAGGATATCGATGTCGGGCGCGTTCGAGGCGAGAACGAGCGTCGCCGTCGCATAGGGAACGCGGCGATCTATTCCAGCGCGGGCGACCGTCCATCCGAAGAGTGAATGCGTGACGTTGTCCAATTAATGACTCCACTAGCATCACGTTTTTGTGGGCAGGACCCTTTAATTGTTCTCCAGACCTAACCTCATCGGTAGCCACTTGTTGTACGTGACTCGCAGGTTTCAGGGGCGTATTGTGAGCTAAAGGCATCCACCGATTCTGGGCGACTTTCTTGCTGACAAGGAAGCGGTTGACGGCGGAGGCGCAACCCTGACTCGATGATGATGCGTCCGACTCTGCCCCTCTCGGTCCAGCTTTTACTGACTTTCGTCGGCCTTCTAACGGGGATCACCCTGGTCCTCACGACGACTGCGTACACCTCTCTCTTCCACAATCTCGAGGCCGATGCACGGCGCACCGTGAGCGAGGCCACGCGGGGCCGCGAGCAAAGCCTGTCGCAATTGTTTCAGCTCCGGCAGCAGCGGGCCGAGACCTTTCTGGTCACCGTCCAGTCTCTCTGCACGGAGTCGGTCGGTTCCGCAACCACACGCCGACTTGCCTGGCTCGAGGAGTGCGTGCGGCCGATGGTCGACGACTTCCGCAAAGGCGAAGGCGCGCTGTCCGCGCTGTTGACCAACAGAACGCGCGTTCTCCGCCGATCCGGCCTCCGTATCGTGCCGATGGAACCATCGCCAGGAACGCTCGCGCGTGCCATTCGCACCGACGACAGCGACGTGCGGTACGCGATGCAAGCCAGACGTCAGGATCTCACGCTGAGGCTGATGTTCGATCACACACAGGTCGAGAGGATCTTCGGCGCAGGCTCGGGTCTCCCACCCTGGAGCGATCTCTCGCTGATCGATTACGACGGTCAGGTGCTGGCGAGCGCCGGCCGGCCGACACCATCGAGCGCGACGCAACCCAACGCAACATTCCTGGATAACTGCCGCGGAGGTGCTGACGCGATCGTCGACGCCGACAACCAGGGGCAGCGTGCCTTTCAGAGTTTTCGTCCAGTTGCGGTATTGGGCACGGCGTGTGTCGCCGCGCGGCTCGACTACGATCAAACGCTCGCCCCCGCCGAACAACTCCGACGGCAGCTGTTCATCAGTGGTGCCTGGTTCGTCCTCGCCGGCGTCGTCCTGTCGCTCGTCGCCGCTCAATGGATCGCGGCTCCGGTTCGGCGCCTGGCCCTGTCGGCCCGCACACTGCAAACCGGCCGTTTCGATCGCCCGATTCCACTGTCCGGGCCGTCGGAGGTGCGCGCGCTGAGCCGGGCCTTCAATGCCATGGGTAATGATCTTGCCGAGCTCGTGGCGAAGGAGCAGGCGGCGCGGCGTGAAGCCGAAGCCGCGAACCGATCCAAGGACGAGTTCCTCGCCACCGTGTCCCACGAGCTGCGGACGCCGTTGACGGCAATCGTGGGATGGGCACACATGCTTCGCACCGAGCGATTACCGCCGGACGGAGCGCGGCACGCGATTGCGGTCATCGAGCGCAGCGCGCTCGCGCAGCGGCACTTGATCGAGGACTTGCTCGACGTGTCACGCATCGTGTCGAACCGTTTGCACATCAGCCGTGAACCGCTGCCTTTCGCCGAGGTCGTCGAGGCTGCCGTCGACACGGTCAGGCCGCAAGCACGAGCGCAACAAATCGAAATCGATATGACGCTCGATCGCTCTCCGATCGTGCTCGGGGACGCGCGGCGATTGGAACAGGTGGTCTGGAATCTGGCGTGGAACGCGGTGAAGTTCACGCATCCGTCCGGGCGAATCAGCATCAAGCTGGAACATACGAACAAACAGGCGATTCTCACCGTCGCGGACACTGGCGTCGGTATCTCGTCAAAGTTTCTGCCGCACGTGTTCGACTGGTTCCGTCAGGCGGATGGCCGATCTCGAAGCCAGTCTGGACTGGGACTCGGCCTGGGCATCGCGCGGCACATTGTTCGCCTGCATGGCGGGAGTGTGCGAGCCGACAGCCGCGGCGAGGGAAAAGGCGCGACCTTTGTCGTGACGCTGCCGATCCATGTCGCGGACAGCCCAACGATCTCCCAGCCAACATCTCCGATAGTCGGTCAGCCGCTGATCACCAGCTTGAAGAACGTGCGGGTACTACTCGTCGAGGACGATGACGATACGCGCGAGCTGGTCCGAATGACGCTGGAAGAAGCCGGCGCTTCGGTCGAGGCGGTGGCATCGGCAGAGGAAGCCCGGCGCGAAATGATGGAAGAGGCGCCCGACATTCTGATCTCCGATATCCGAATGCCGGAAGAGAATGGCTATTCGCTCATCCAATCGTTGCGCGCGGCCGGCGTGTCCACGCCGGCCATCGCGCTGACGGCCCTGGCTCGCCGCGAGGACGCCGACGCGGCGCAGGCTGCAGGGTTCCAGCTGCACATCGCCAAACCGATCGACGTCGCCGGCCTGGTCGACGCCGTCGCTCGTTTGGTCCACACGGTCCACTGATCGGGCGCGGCAGCGAAAAGCTGACCGATCTTGTCTGAAGACACCGTGCGCGCTAAGCTCACCCTGAGTGTGGCACTCATGAGCAGAACGGCGCGACTCCAACGGCTCACCCGCACCGCCCTGGCGGTCCTCGTCATCGCTCTCGCGGTTGCCACGCTCGAAGGACAGCGAGGGTTCGGAAGACGAGGATGGTACGCCGCACCCGCGGTTGCCACGGATGAGAGTTTCGACGGTTCCTGGCATTTCTGCCGTCTTGCATATCAGGGCGGCGCATGGCGCACCGACTATCCCGACGCGGATTACAACTTCAGTACACGCGTTTCGGAGCTGACCACGACGACCGTCAGCAAGGGCCCGAACGGGCAGCCGCTGCCGTTGATCGTCCGACCGACCGACGATGTCCTGTTCAAATGCCCATTTGTGATGTTATGGCAGGCCGAGTCGCTGTACTTCACGGAAGAAGATGCGGAACGGATGCGAGCGTATCTGCTGAAAGGCGGATTCCTGTGGTCCGACGACTCGTGGGGAACCTACGCCTGGGAGAACTTCGAGCGTGAGATGGCCAAGGTATTTCCCGAGCCGCAGTATCGAATTGTCGACCTGCCGCCGACGCATCCGATGTTCCACACGAGAATCACGCTGAAAAAGATTCCGCAGATTCCTGCGATCAACTACTGGATGAGAAGCGGCGGCGACACGTCGGAGCAGGGTGCTGATAGCGCGCAAGTACACGTCCGGGGCATCGCTGACGCGCACGGCCGCTTGATGGTTCTCTCGACGCACAACACCGACATCGCCGATGGCTGGGAGCGTGAAGGTATCGATCCTCAGTACTTCCAGTTGTTCTCGGTCGACTCGTACGCGGTCGGGATTAACGTGCTCATCTACGCCATGACGCATTAGCCGGTCATCGCCGCAGCTTCAGCGATACGGCCTTGGCCTCCCCCTCTCCTAATTCAACTGTCGTCGCCAGCGCCTTCCAATTGGCGAGCTGCTCAGGATCGAACTCCTGGCCGGTCTCGACGTATTCCAGCGCGACCACGAAGTACTCATCGGGTGGTAGAGCACGAATCGTGAACTTGCCCCCCTGATCCGGCCGCGCGCTGCGAACGAACCGCGTCTGGTGTCCCCACTTGTTGGAGTTGGTCGAAAACGCGACGACGGTGTAATCGCCGACAGGATTGCCGGCATCCTCCTGCACTGTTCCCGACACACTCGTCGCGCGCCGCGTCAAACGGATCTCGATGCCAGAGACGCGCTGTCCCGGTCTGAAGTCGTAACCGGCGTCGGTGATGTCGACGCCCTCGTGCGTGACCGACTTGAGGAACCAGCCTTCGGGAAGCATCCCCGTGCGGAACGTCTGCCGTTCGGCAAGACCAGAGATCTCGAAGGTCAAATCCGGATTGACACCAGCAGACGAGTTCGCGAACGTCGGCGCACCGGCAACGGTCGTGAGGCTGCGAACGAATACCGGACCGTTCAACTTCGCGCCATCCTCGAGCACGATGCGGCCGCTGGCCAGAGCGCTCGGGGCCGTGCTGATCGCCAACGCCGTCACGTCCTCGTCGGTGATGGACACGGGCACGGCAGCAAACTCTGGTATTGCCGACGAGGGCCTCACGTCGTAAACGTGCAGCCGATATTCGCCGGGTGGCACACTGCGCAATGTGAATGTGCCATTCGATGCGGTTCTCGTCGGCGCGACCGGAGCACCTGCAACCGGGTCGGCGGTCGTGAGTTGAATGGATGCGCTCACCGGAGCGTTGAGCGAATTCACCACAGTTCCAGACACGACGGCGTAGCGCGCGCTGACGAGCGTGACATTGATGTTCTGGGATTCTTCTCCGAGTCCGATCCTGATGCGGCGGGCTTCGGCCGCCGACGGCGTGCCGGGATAGTAGACCGGTGGATATCCCAGTGCTGTCGCCGCTTCACCTGGCGGGTTGAACGACGCGGACACGAAATAGTCTCCGGGCGCGAGACCGTAGATCCTGAACTGCCCGAGATCATCGGTAATGTCCCCGCCACCGTTAGCCAGACCCTCGAGCGCTTCCGCCAGCGGGGTCAACTCACGTCGTCCATCGACATACCTCTGGCGGAGTGCGCGGACGAACACCGTCGCTGCGGGGTCGCCAAATTCATCGAAGACTCGACCGGTAATCGCGCCGGCGCGGGGAAGGGCGATGTCGATCTTGTCAAGCAACTGGCCGGATCGCAGGTCCAGCGTCTTGCCACGCTCGAAAGGACGCTTTTGTCCGTACTCAATCTTCAGGTATCCGGCTTTTGAAACGCTCAGCATGTATGCGCCAGCCGATAGATCCGGCGCTTCCCACCGTCCCTCGGCATCAGTTCTGATCCAGCGTCCCTGCCGTTGCGACGGATTCGAGGCGCGCATATCGACGAGCGTCACGATCGCGCCAGCGAGTGGCTTGCCCGTGTCGCCGGCAACGACGGTTCCACGGATGCGAGCACTCGCCGTGGTTGGTCGTGCGGTTTGCGTGAGTGAACCGGGGGATGACGTTGCCAGGTTCAACGCCATGGCGGCCGACATCAAGAGAGCAGCGTTCAACATGGAGCACCCGACACATGCGAGTGTATCTGGGATTGAAGACGAGCGCGCTGGCGCGGTCTTTAGACTACGGTGTACAACGTTGTAGGGCGGGGTCTTCAGACCCCGCCAACATATCGACACGCTCTATGTCCGCTGAGCCATTTCTAGCCGCGCGGGATTTACTCCTCACGCACCGGACCGACTACACCAGGGCCGTCAGTGACTTCCGCTGGCCATCGATGGAGTCGTTCAACTGGGCGCTCGACTACATCGACGCCGTTGCTGCTCGAAACGCGTCGCCGGCCCTTGTTGTCGTCGACGAAGACGGCACGGAGCGGAACTGCACGTTTCAGCAGATCTCTGAACGTTCGAGCCGCGTCGCTTCCTTCTTTCAGGCGCTTGGCATGAAGCAAGGCGATCGTTTGTTGCTGATGCTCGGCAACGAGATCGCGCTGTGGGAAACGTTTCTGGCGTGCATGAAACTCGGCGTGGTCGTGATCCCGGCGACGACGTTGTTGGCGGCTGAGGATATTGGCGATCGCTTCGAGCGCGGCGGTGTCGCCCACGTCGTGGCGGGTGCGGATTTCACGTCGAAGTTCGACGGCATCTCGCAGGCGTTTACCCGGATCAGTGTCGGGCAGCCAACGCCGAACGGGTGGCACAACTTCGCTGACGCTGCGGCCGCAAGCGCGACGTTCGTTGCGGAACGTGAAACTCGGCGCGACGACCCTCTTCTTCTTTACTTCACGTCGGGAACAACCGCGAAGCCTAAGCTGGTGCTTCATACGCATCAGAGTTATCCGGTTGGCCACCTGTCCACGATGTATTGGCTGGGTCTCCAACCGGGAGACATCCACTGGAACATCAGTTCGCCCGGCTGGGCCAAGCACGCGTGGAGCTGCATCTTCGCGCCATGGAACGCGGGCGCAACGGTGTTTGCGTTGAACTACCGGAAGTTTCAACCGCGGATCGTTCTCGACGCGCTGGTGAAATACCGCATCACCACACTCTGTGCTCCGCCAACTGTGTGGCGAATGCTCGTGCAAGAGCCACTCGCCAACTATCGAGTCTCCCTTCGTGAGGTGGCAAGCGCCGGCGAACCGCTGAATCCTGAGGTGATCGAACAGGTGCGAGCGGCGTGGGGATTGACGATCCGCGACGGATTCGGCCAGACGGAAACAACCGCGCTGATTGGAAATCCACCCGGCCAGCCGATACGAATTGGCTCGATGGGACGTCCGCTTCCAGGTTACGCCATTGAGTTGATCACCGCGGACGGCACCATGGGAGACGAAGGAGAGATCTGTATCAACACTGCCGCCGGCCGCGGTGGCTTGATGCGAGGCTATGCGGATGGTGTCGGCAAGATCGCCGAGGCGACTTCCGGACCTCACTACCGAACAGGCGATGTCGCCATGCGTGATGTTGACGGGTACATCACGTATATCGGCCGCGCCGACGACGTGTTCAAAGCCTCGGACTACCGGATCAGCCCGTTTGAACTCGAGAGTGTTTTGATCGAGCATCCCGCAGTGGCCGAGGCGGCTGTGGTTCCAAGCCCTGATCCTGTGCGACACGCGGTCCCGAAGGCGTTCGTGGCGCTCGTTGCTGAACGTGAGCCGTCGCCTGAGCTGGCCCGTCACATCCTGGAGTTCTGTCGCACGCGTCTGGCGGCTTACAAGCGGATTCGGCGGCTCGAATTCTGCGAACTGCCGAAGACCATCTCCGGGAAGATTCGTCGCGTCGAGCTTCGCCGCCAGGAAGCTGAGCGGCGCGCCACGGGATCGCGGGTGACCCTCGAGTTCTTCGAAGAAGACTTCCCGTCGAGAGAAGCGTGAGTTTTCGGTGTAGCATGGCCGCCAAGGAGCAAAAATGAAACGCGCGATGTTGAGCGTGGTGGCGGCGGTCGCAGTCGTCGTAATCGGACTGTCGGCGCAGGCGCCGCCGAACCTGTCCGGCACGTGGCGGCCGCAGAATCCGAATAGCGGACAAGTGAACCCGTTCGAGTTCACTATTACGCAAACGGCGAACAGCGTGACCATCCGCACGCCGCTGAACAATCCCGAATCGGTGACCTTCAACCAAAACGCGGAGACACGCATCCCGATCACCGGCGGTCAGCGAGGGGCCGGCGGCGCGACCGAAATGTCGATCGCCTCGAATTGGGAAGGGTCAAAGCTTGTGGTGAGGACCGCGCTCCTCGGCGGCCGAGGAGGAGCGACGATGAGCGCGAACCAGACGTACTCACTCAACGGCGACACCCTGACGCTGGAAACCAGCAACTCGATGCCCGATGGTTCGATGAGCCAGGTCCGCACCGTGCCGTACGTGAAATACACGGCTGTGCCCATGCCCGCGCCGCCGGCGAGGACGGTCGAATCAGGCTACACGAGTCTCTTCACCGGCAAAGATCTGACCGGTTGGAAGGCGAGCATGAATCCCGATTCGTTCAAGGTTGAAAACGGCGCGATCGTCGCCAACGCGGTCGGTGGGCCGTCACACCTGTTCTACGACGGACCGGTCGGCAACCATTCGTTCCAGAATTTCGATCTGCGACTCGACGTGCTCACGCGCTACCGCTCGAACGGCGGTGTCTACGTCATGACCGAGTTCCAACCGCAGGGATTTCCGGGCAAGGGCTTCGAGATCCAGGTCAACAACAGCCACAGCGATCGCATCCGGACCGGCAGCCTCTATCACGTTGTCGATCTGTCGAACATCCCGGGCAAAGACGACGAGTGGATACCGATGGAGATCAAGGGTCAGGGAAATACGATCACCGTCACTGTAAAAGGGCAGGAGGTCGTCCGCTGGACGCAGCCGACCGACTGGCAAAGCAATTACGATACGCCGAGCCGCAAGATCGCACCCGGCACGATCGCGTTTCAGTCACACGATACCTACAGCGTGACCGCGTACTCGAACATCCGGCTCAAGCTGCTGAACTGATCGGCGATCGATCCGCCCTCACTCCTCGCCTCGGCCCATCGGAGTACCTCTGCGATGAATACGTATTCACGTCTGTCATACGCGACGATTCTGATTCCAGCTATTGCTGTTCTTGGCATCACCGCGTTCGCGCGGCAGGATGTCAAGAACCCCGAAACGGCGGCCTTGAAGAATCCCGTCGCATCGACACCGGAAACGCTTGGTGTGGGAAAACGCGCGTACGACACCAACTGCGCCGCGTGCCACGGCAACCTCGCGCAGGGATCGGCCAGGGCTGGCATCGCCATCTCGATCATCGCGGAGCAGGGTGGGAAGCAGCCGCCGGATCTGACCGATGCCCAATGGGATCACGGTTCGACGGATGGCGAGATCTTCAACGTCATCAAAAAAGGCGTGCCGCCGACGATGATGGCTGGCTGGGAGGGACGCCTGTCAGACACCGAGATCTGGAGCGTCGTCAACTACCTTCGCGCGCTGGCGAGCAACACGAACGTCACGGTTGCCCCGGCGGTTGTGGCAGACACCAAACCGCAGCACACGCTCGAGTTGAGCGACTACGTCCAGATGCCGATCACGGCGGACAACACCGACACCAGCACGCGAGCTGAATTGGCGCGTGTGAATTTTCTCCGCGACGAGCCGGGTGGAAGCAGATTCTTTGTCAACGATCTCAACGGTCCGCTCTACATCCTCGATAAGCAGACCAAGCAGTTCACCAAGTATCTCGATTTCAATGGTCTCGCTGGTCGCCCCGGCCTCTTTCAGCGGTTCACCTTCCAGCGTAACTTCGCCACCGGTCTCATCAATGTCGTTTTCGATCCCGACTACGCGCGCAATGGCATCTTCTACACGATCCATATGGAGGATCCGACGATTGAGGTGTCATCTGATCCGAAGGCGGGTGTCGTGCCAGGCCTCGATCTGTCCGGCTATCAAACCACCCCGACCAGTGTGACGCCGACATGGCCGGGCGCGGTCATCAATCGCGAAGCCGTGATGATCGAATGGACCGACCGCAATACCCGCAACACGACGTTCGAAGGCACTGCGCGCGAGCTGCTGCGGATGCAGCAGGCCTCACCCATTCACCCCCTCGGTGAGATGACCTTCAACCCGACTGCGCAGCGCGGCGATCCGGACTGGCGGGTCATGTACGTTGGTGTCGGCGATTCAGGGACCGGGGAGCAGAAAGACATTCGCCGGATGACTCCGCAGCGACTCGACAACCTGAGCGGAAAGATCCTGCGCATCGTTCCGGATCTGCGCGAGCACGCGAGCACGAGTACGGTGAGCGAGAACGGACGATATCGCATACCCAAGGACAACCCGTTCGTCTCGATGGAAGGTGCGCGCAAAGAGATCTGGGCGGTGGGCTTGCGTAATCCTCATCGCCTGGTGTGGGACGTCGATCCCGCAGAACCGCGCGCCCCGCGATTGTTCGCGTTCAATATCGGGCTGACGCACTGGGAAACGGTGATGATCATCAGGAAGGGGGCCAATTACGGCTACCCATTGCGTGAAGGCCCGCAGGTGATGACGCTCGAGGGGATGAAGGAGGTCCCGGCCGACGACACGATTCCCTGGCAGATCACTGAGACGATTGCGCGCGGCACGGTCAAACCAATCTATCCGGTGATTGCCTACCCGCACACCTCGATCGGCGGCGACGCCATCGCCGGCGGAATTGTCTATCGTGGCAACAAGATTCCGTCGCTCAAAAACAAATTGCTGTTCGGCGACATCACGACCGGTCACGTATGGTACGCCGATATCAACGACGTGCTCGGTGCTGACGACGGCAATGCGACAACGCTCGCGACGATGCACGAAGTGGATGCGGGTCTTCGCCGTCTCGTGGAACAGGCGTTCCGCGCGCGTGGCGGGCAGGGTGAAACGTTGCCCGGCGCCGGCGCGGTGTCCGGAAGAGGCCGGGTGGATGCGCGCTTCGCGCAGTCTAACGATGGCGAGCTCTACGTCTTGACCAAGAGCGACGGCATGATCCGGCAGGTGGTGGGCTTCAAGTGACAATCACTACCGAGCGGGAGAAGATGCTCGCGGGAGAGATGTACGATCCGTTCGATCCCGATCTCGTCGCCGGCCGCGAGCGGGCGCGCGATCTCTGCCAGACGCTGAATGCAACGCGTGAGTCGCAGCACGACGAGCGGCGTCGGATACTTCGCGACCTGTTCGGCAGGGGCGGAGACTCGGTCTGGATGCAGCCTCCATTCTTCTGCGACTACGGCATCAACATAGAACTGGGTGAGCGCGTCTTCTTCAACTTCAACTGCATCGTTCTCGACGTCTGTCCTGTCCGCATCGGAGACTACACGCTGTTTGGACCTGCGGTGCAGATCTATACGCCGATGCATCCGCTCAACGCCGAGCAGCGCCGGCGCGAAGAGTTTGGCAAGCCGATCGACATTGGTTCGGACGTATGGGTCGGAGGAGGCGCGATCATTCTTCCTGGCGTGCGAATCGGATCGCGCGCCGTCATTGGCGCCGGCAGCGTCGTCACCCGCGATATTCCAGATGGAGTGTTCGCGGCTGGCAACCCCTGCCGCGTGATTCGCGAGATCACTGAGTGAAACCATCGGCAGATGCGAAGACTGCGTATCGCCAATCCGTTGACGACCTGAGCGCCGAGCTCGAGACCGACGTACGACAAGGACTGACTGACGCCGAGGCGCAGTCGCGCCTCGCACAGCACGGGCCCAACGAGCTGGCGGCGGAGAAACCCGTTCCCGCCTGGCGCCGCTTCCTTGCGCAATTCCAGGACGTTCTCGTCGTTCTCCTCCTCATCGCGACCGCCATTTCCGCCGTCTTGTGGTTCATCGAGCAAGATGCGTCGTTGCCCTACGAGGCGATCGCGATCCTCGCCGTCGTCCTCCTCAACGCGACCATGGGATACATCCAGGAGGCAAGGGCGGAGGCAGCAGTCGTGGCGCTGCGTGCGATGTCGGCTGCTGACGCGACGGTGATTCGCAGCGGCGCCCGGCGAACCATCCCGGCGAGCGAGATCGTTCCCGGCGACATCATCCTTATTGAAGAAGGAGACACGATTCCGGCCGACGCGAGGCTCATCGAGTCGGCGGCTCTTCAAGCCGCTGAAGCGGCGCTCACCGGCGAGAGTTTGCCGGTCACCAAGAGCACGACGTCGATTTCCGAAGAACTGCCGCTCGGCGACCGCGTGAACACGATCTTCAGCGGCACCGCCATCACCTACGGGCACGGGAAGGCAATCGTGACCGCCACCGGCATGCACACCGAGATCGGTCGCATCGCCGGACTCCTGAAAGAGACGGCCGACGAAGCGACCCCCCTTCAGCGGGAACTGGATCGGACGGGCAAAGCCCTCGGCCTCGTGGTGATCGCGATTGCGGTGATCATGATCGTCACGATCATTGTCGTGGAGGACGTGCACGGCGCGGCCGCGCTGTTCGACGTGCTGATCCTTGGCGTCGCGTTGGCGGTGGCGGCGGTGCCAGAGGGGCTGCCCGCTGTGGTGACGGCCGTGTTGTCGATCGGCGTTCAGCGGATGGCGCGCCGACGCGCCATCGTGCGGCATCTCGCTGCGGTCGAAACGCTCGGTTCAGCAACGGTCATCGCCTCCGATAAGACCGGGACGCTCACGAAAAACGAAATGACCGTTCGTGTCGTCGTGACCGCGAGTGGACGCGTCACCTTCGGCGGTTCGGGCTACGCACCCGAAGGTACGGCGCACGCCGAAGGCGGTCAACCAATCGATGGTCCACTTCGCGAGGAAATTGACAAGGCTTTGGCGGTTGCGGATCGAGCCAACAACGCGACGGTGCAGCAGCAGAATGGGCGTTGGACGGTCCAGGGAGATCCGACCGAAGGCGCGCTTCTTGTTGCGGCTCGAAAGTGTGGTCTCAGTTCGGACGAACTCGAGAAGCGCCTGCCGCGGGTCGGGGAAGTGCCATTCTCGTCCGAACGGAAGTTGATGAGTACGATTCATCGCGACACCGAGCAGGATCGCGGCATCGTGTTCACCAAAGGTGCTCCCGACGTGCTCCTGGCGCGCTGCACCTTTGAAGTGATTGGTGGCGATCGGCGTCCGCTCACTCCGCCGCGTCGCGCAGAGATCATGACGAGTAACGACGCACTCGCGGGTGAGGCGCTGCGCACGCTCGGTGTCGCCGGCCGCTGGTTGACGAGCGAAACCTTGGCCGAATACTCGGGGCACCCCGACGATCGCGTCGAGCAGGAGCTGGTCTTCGCCGGTCTGATTGGCATCATCGATCCGCCGCGACCTGAGGCACGAGATGCGGTCGCGCGGGCCAGGCGCGCCGGCATCCGGCCGCTGATGATCACCGGCGATCATCCGCGCACCGCCGCGGTCATCGCGCACGAACTCGGTATCGCGACCGATGGTCGCGTGGTCACGGGTGCCGAACTTCAGGCGCTCGCACCGGAAGCGGCAGCCAGCACCGTTGCCAACGTGTCGGTTTATGCCCGCGTGAACCCGGAAGACAAGCTGCGCATTGTCGATGCCCTGCGTCGCACCGGCAGCATCGTCGCGATGACGGGCGATGGCGTCAATGACGCGCCCGCGTTGAAGAAGGCCGACATTGGCATTGCCATGGGCATTACGGGAACGGACGTCGCGAAAGAGGCGGCCGACATGATCCTCGCCGACGACAACTTTGCGACGATTGTTGCCGCGGTCGAGGAGGGACGGGCGATCTTCGCCAATATCCGCAAGTTTCTGCGCTACCTCCTGTCCTCGAACATGGGTGAAGTGATGACGATGTTCTTCGGCGTCGTGCTGGCAAAGCAGATCGGTCTCGAAATCAGCCGCGACGTCGTGGTGTTACCGCTCCTGGCGACGCAGATCCTCTGGATCAATCTCTTGACTGATGGGCCGCCGGCACTGGCGCTCGGCGTCGACCCGGCAGACGACGGGCTCATGGAGCAGCCGCCGCGTCCGGCGGGTGAGGGCGTCCTCACACCGCAAATGTGGCGCGGCATCATCTTCGTTGGCATCATCATGGCGGCGGGCACGTTGTTCGTGCTCGATGTGACGGTGCCCGGCGGCTTCATCGATGGCCCCGGCGATCTGCGCTATGCGCAGACGATGGGCTTTACCACGTTGATGCTGTTTCAGATGTTCAATGTCGTCAACGCCCGCTCCGATGTACAGAGTGCGTTCGTTCATCTCTTCACGAATGGTTGGTTGTGGGCGGCGATCGGTACGTCGATCGGACTGCAGGTGCTGGTCGTGTACGTGCCGTTTCTCCAGCGAGCGTTTGGAACCGTGGGATTGAGTGCCAGGGACTGGTTCTTCTGTGTGACTGTCGCCAGTTCAGTCTTGTGGCTCCGCGAAGCGAGCAAACTGATCGCCAGAAGAGGTCCTCGGTTCATCTGACCGAGGTTCCGAATAACGCACCCACCGCCGCGGTCGCGGCCATCGCCGCAGCGCCCCAGAATGTCACCCGCGCCGTCCCGATCCACGCCGGTGCGCCACCGACGTGAGCTGACACCGCTCCAAGTGCGGCAAGACAGATCAACGACACGCCCGACACGACGGCGACAATGAAAGGGAATGGCGCGAAGACAACGGTGGCGATCGGCAAACTCGCTCCAACGGCAAACATAGCGGCTGAGGCGAGAGCCGCCTGGAGCGGCCGCGCCGCGAGCTGCTCGGATAGACCAAGTTCGTCTCGCGCATGCGCCGCCAGCGCGTCGTGCGCCATCAGTTGCTGCGCGACGGTCAGCGCCACCGCCGGTTCGACTCCTCGTTTGACGTAGATCGCTGCCAGCTCTTGCTCCTCGCTGTCACCGTCAGCGGCTAATTCAGCTCGTTCGATTTCGAGTTCAGCCTGTTCTGTGTCCGCCTGTGAACTGACCGATACGTATTCGCCTGCGGCCATCGAAAGCGCACCGGCAACCATGCCGGCAATTCCCGCGAGCAGGATCTCTGGCCGCGCGGTACCGGCTGCAGCGACTCCAACCACAAGGCTGGCCGTCGACACGATTCCATCGTTCGCGCCAAGCACGCCGGCACGAAGCCAGCCGATGCGACCGGTTCGATGCCGTTGAGGCTGCGGCATGTTGCCGGTCTCCTCGCTTCCGGAAATCCGGCAGCGCCGTCGGATTATTCCCAGCGCGGCGACCCGCCGGAAGAGCCCGGTGACTGCCGGCAACCCCAAAAAATCGCCAAATTCTTCGCGAGATTGCATTTTCGAGTGACCCCTGGAGATTTGCTCTGTCTCACGTTCCTTCGCAGCACGAGGCATGCCGATTGCCCTTCCTGTTGTCGAAGCCCGGGGAAGCCTCCCCGATCATCAAGGACGGCCTTATGTCGCTCGCCACACAGGATCGCATCGGCATTGGAGGAAGCGTCGCCTACGGTTTCGAGTCCGTGCGCGAGGCGTTCGCCGAGAACTTCATTCGGCGCCGGGAGCTGGGAGGCGCCTGCTGTGCGTACCATCGCGGCGAGAAGATTGTTGATCTCTGGGGCGGTATTCGAAACAAGGAGGACGGCGAGCCGTGGCTGGAGGACACCATGGTCGTGGTCCACTCGGCGAGCAAAGGTCTGGCGGCGATGACGCTGGCCATCGCCCACTCGAGAGGATGGCTCGACTACGAGGAGCACATTTGCACCTACTGGCCGGAGTTCGCGCAGAAGGGGAAAGAGCGCATCACCGTCCGCCAGTTGCTCGCGCATCAAGCGGGTCTCTTCGCGATCGATGAACCGGTCGATCGCCGCGACGTCGCCGATCTCGATCGCTTGGCGGTCATTCTAGCGCGTCAGACGCCCGCGTGGGCACCGGGAACGCGGCAGGCCTACCACGCGCTCACGCTCGGCTTTTACCAAGGTGAGCTGTTGCGACGCGTCGATCCGCAGCATCGCAGTCTCGGACAGTTCTTCCAGGACGAGATCGCGTCGCCGCTTCACGAGGATGTTTACATCCGCCTCCCCGAAGCGATTCCGAATTCACGGCTCGCGTCGATGACGCCGCCTCGACCGCTCGACATGCTGTTTGGTTTTCCGCTTCGCTTCACGCTCGAAGCGCTGAATCGGCGTTCGAACATCTATCGCGCGCTGGAGATCAATCCAGGCACACGCGTGTACTTCGACGAGCAGCGGATCTACGCGCGCAATCTCGAAGTGCCGTCTGGCGGCGCGGTGGGAACGGCGCGAGGGATTGCTCATGCCTACGGTGTGTTCGCGAGCGGAGGGCGCGACCTGGGATTGCGCAAGGAGACCATCGACCTGTTAGCCGCTCCGGCGATTCCCCCGGCGCGCGGCTTTTACGACGAGTGTCTCAAAGGGGATGGCGCGCAGTTCTCGCTTGGCTTCATGAAGCCAACCGCGGTCTGGCCATTTGGCAGCGCGACGTCATTTGGATCGCCAGGCTCGGGCGGTTCGCTTGGCTTTGCCGATCCAGCCATGGAAGTTGGCTACGCGTATGTGACGAGCCAGATGGGAACGGCCCTCACCGGAGATCCACGTGATATCGCGCTGAGAGATGCCCTCTATGCCGCGCTCACTCGCGCCTGACGTGTCGCGGGTCCTTGTCGTCGCGCAGGGCGATGAACCTGGAATGGCGCAGGTGATCGTCGGCGGTCCACTCGAGAAATTCGAACTGTCCGACGAGTACCGGCTTCAACCACTGGCACTCCGCCATTTTGGCTTTCGTAAGGCCCTGTCCCCACCGGCCGCTCCGGGCTTCCGGTAAGTTGACGAACGGGCACTCCTGGATTTCCAGGCCTTTGAACTTCCTGAATAGCTGCGACCGCGCTGCAGGTGTAAAGCCGCTCCGTGTCCGCGCGACGTAGATGAGATCCTTCCCTTCGTAGTACCCGAATATGAGCGCGTCGAATGTATGTGTGCCGCGCGTGTAACCGCCGATGACGAACTCCTGGCCGCGATTGACACGCATCTTCATCCATGCACCGGAGCGCAGGCCCGGCTCGTAGATGCTGGTGCGCCGCTTCGCGACGAGACCTTCGAATCCTTGTTCCTTGACCGACTGGATCAACACGGGCAGGTCGGCGTCGAGTGCGGGCGCGTACCTGATCGGCTCACCGAGCTTCGGCAGCACCTTCTTCTCGAGCAGTGCTCGACGGATGTCCAGCGGTTCGCGCATGACATCGCGACCGCCAAGAATCATCACGTCGAACACGTAGTAGACGACGGCCGCCGATCCGGATCCGAAGTTCTGCAGCGCGTTGAATGATGGACGGCCGTTCTCGTCGAGCGCGAGGATCTCGCCGTCGATGACGGTGTGGTTGGGTAATTTCGCCAGCGCTTTGAAGACGCCCGGGTAGCGCGTGCTGAAGTCGTTGTCATTCCGCGATCGCAGGTGCGGCGTGCCGTTGCGTTTGAACCCGATTGCGCGAAAGCCGTCGAGTTTGAGTTCGTACAGCCACTGATCGCCCGACGGAAGTGCATCAGTTCGCAGCAGCAACATCGGATCGATGAACCGCGCCGATGAGGCTGTTTGTGTGATCCTGACGTCGCCAGTCGTCCTGCTTGCGCGATCTGTTCGCCTCATGAAGATCGGTTGGTGAAAGTTGTCGACGAGTACCAAGTCGCTCGAGAATTCGAAGAGGCTCAGGAGCAGGCTATCATGCAGTGTCGATTGTAAAATACTGGTGCCCCAACGTGCCGAAAGATCAAATCATTCCGGCCGCACGCGTTGTCCTGTTCGCGATCGTGGCGGTCGCCCTGCCCTTACACGCACAGACGCAACGGCCGCAGGCGACCTTCCGCGGTGGAACAGATCTCGTCCAGGTCGATGTCTCCGTTCTCGATAACAAGCGGCATCCGGTCCGAGGATTGAAAGCCGAGGACTTCACGATCCTCGAGGATGGGCAGGCGCGGGAAATCCAGGCGTTCAGCGAAGTCAATCTGCCCGATCGCGTGCAATCACGCGACGCGTCGTGGACCCGCGACGTCCCGAGTGATGTGGTCACCAATCACGCCGGACAGGAAGAAGGCCGCCTCGTCATCATCCTGCTGGATCGAACGATCCCGGTCGGCGAGCCGACGATGACCGCGAAACGGATTGCCACTGCCGCGATCAACCAGCTCGCTCCTGGAGATCTTGGTGCGGTGGTATCGACCGGCAATGGAGCGGTACAGAACCTGACCGCGGATCGCGAACGGCTGTTACGCGCAGTCAACGCATCGGATCTCAGCACGGACATTTCCGACGAAGCGAAAGAAGTCGAGGCGGCGATCTTCGCGCTGACCGGCCGTACGTGGAGCACGCTCAACGACGGTCGCTGCCAGTGCGGTCTGTGCGTGCTCGAAACGATCACCCGTGTGGCCGACGCGGTTCAGGCCTCGGAACGCCGGCGGAAGGTTCTGCTGTTCATCGGGAGCGACCTGCTGGTGCAGACGGCGGATCCAGCGGGCAATCCGAGTAACGACGTGGGATGCGGCAACCGTCTCAAGGACGCCCGTGGGGTGATGCTCGCGGCGGTGGACCGCGCCAACCTCACGATTCACTCGCTCGATCCCACCGGTCTCGTGAATGCCACGGCGACGAGCCGGGCGAGCTCGATCGTCAGGCCCGGAAGCGGGCCGGGCGGCGCGGCGACGGTCACCGCGACAATCGGCGACAATCTCCGCCGACAAGGCAATCTCGAGGTTCTGCCGGAGCGGACCGGTGGGCGCACGGTCGTGAACACCAACGGACCGGACCTCTCGGTGCCTGAGATCTTTCACGAGAGCGATTCGTACTACCTGATCGGGTTCCGTCCCGGCGATCGGAGCGCCAACGGGAAATTCCATCGCATCACGGTGAAAACCACGCGACGAGGGTTGGACGTTCGCGCGCGCAGTGGATACACGGCAGCGAGCGGCGTCGTTGCTGCCGAACCGGTGGCGACAAATGGCTCGGTATCGGAACCGGTACGTGAGGCGTTGACCGGTCTGTTGCCGGCGGCATCGACCGCCGTCGAACTCAATGCCGCAACGTTTGCGATTCCCGGCTCGCGCAAAGCGACCGTCGTACTCACCGTCGGCGTGAATGCATTCGCGACGCAGACACCCGGCGGGGGCGAGCCCACTCGCGGCAGCCCGCTCCAGGTCGTGGCCACAGCGTTCGATCCCGGTGGGCGTCTTAAAGGTACCGCACAGCAAACGCTGGAGCTCTCCTGGCCATCGTCGGTGACCGGCAGCGACCGGCGTTTCGATGCGTTGTCGCGAATCGACCTCGCCCCAGGCGAGTACGAGCTTCGAGTCGCCGTGACCGGGGTGGCGCACACGGCCAGCGTGTTCTCGTATGTCACGGTTCCTGCCTTCTCGTCCGCGCCGCTCTCGCTCTCGAACATCCTTGTGGCTGCGACGCCCGGAACGCTGACCGCGCCGAAAGACTTCCTCTCGTCGCTACTACCAATCGTGCCGACGGCGCGGCGCGAGTTCGCGCGTACTGATCGGTTCGTGGCGTTCTTCCGCGTGTACCAGGGCACCGATCGGCAGGATCCGCTGGCGCCGGTGCAGCTGCAGTCGGCGATCGTCGATGCGGGTGGGACGGTGGTCGGAACCGAGACGAAGACAGTAGCGCCCGCACAGTTCGCAACCAGCCGCACCGCGGATCACTACGTCAGCCTGCCGCTCGGAACACTCGCGCCCGGCGATTACCTGCTCAAGGTGGAAGCGACGATGGACACGCGCGTTGCGGGGCGAGTGATGCGGTTCGTCGTCAGGCCCTAGGGTTCAACACTTCGACAACAACCGAACGGCGTGGTCTGCCAGATAGGTCACACGATCTCCAAAGTTGGCAAAGCGCGGATCACTAGTCTGCCCGTTGACGAATCGGTAGTAGATCTGCTGAATGACAACAGCGACCTTGAAGAGGGCGAATACTTCGAAGAACTTCAGTGTCGTCAAATCACGGCCGCTGCGTTCCGCGTAGCGGTCGACGAGTTCGCGCGACGTCAACCAGCCTGGCAAGGTTGTGACCGTCGTGAGCGCGTCGTCCCGCGACGCGGCGTTGGCTGACCAATACGCCAGAAGAATGCCGAGATCGACGAGCGGATCACCCAGGGCTGCCATTTCCCAGTCGAAGACTGCGACCAGGCGATGCGGGTCGGCGGCGTCGAACATCAGATTGTCCAATTTGAAGTCGCCGTGCACGATCGTTGGCCGTGGCGGACTACCGGGAAGCGACTCGATGAGCCAGCGTGCCAACGCGTCCATGGCGGGCATCTCCGACGTCTTCGAACGAGTCCATCGATCGGTCCATCCCCGTACCTGGCGCTCGACGAAACCCTGAGGCTTGCCGAGATGCGCCAGGCCTGCGACGGCAATGTCGATGGCGTGTAGATCCGCCAGCGCATCGATGAGGGCAAGGCTGACGCCACGTCGAACGTCCGGCTGGCTCCTGATCGACAGCGGCTCTTCGTCGCGGACGACGATGCCATGCCGCCGTTCCATCACGTAGAAGACCGATCCGATGATCGACGGATCGTCGCAAAGCGCATAGACGCGCGGCGCGAGCGGAAAGACCGGATGGACTGCCGACAACCACCGATACTCGCGAGCCATGTCGTGCGCGGTCGGTGGGACCGGACCAAACGGTGGTCGGCGCACGACCAGCTCGCTGTCGCCAAATCGGACTTGATAAGTGAGGTTCGAATGGCCGCCGGGAAATTGCGCGACCTCCATGGGTTGGCGAAGATCGGGTTGCGGGATGTCCGATCCGAGCCGGTCGCGCAGCCACGCCTCGAGTCGCGACCAATCGAGTTCTTCACCGGCGCGTACGGGTCGGGTGTCGGAGGTCGTCACCGCCTGTAATACCGGACGATCCATTCGGCGACAACGCAGGGTTTCTCACTATCCTCACGCTCGATGGTGATGTTCCACGTCGCCTGCGTGCTGTCTCCGACATCCTCTATTCTGCCAAGCGCAACGCGCGCTCGGACGCGCGAGCCAGATGGCACGGGCGACACGAATCTGACGCGATTCAATCCATAGTTCAGCGTCATGCGCAGGCCGTCGACATCAATCGCCTCTCGCATCAACGGGCTGAGCAGCGATAGCGTCAGGAACCCGTGTGCGATCGTCCTGCCGAACGGTGTCTCTGCTCTGGCGCGCTCTGCGTCGACATGGATCCATTGATGGTCGTCAGTCGCGGCGGCAAACGCATCGATCTGATCCTGAGCCACGAGTCTCCAATCACTGGTCGCGACCTCGTGACCGACCAGTCCTTCGAGCTGCGACAGGCTGACAGTTTTCATGCCGCGGAACTGTGGAAGCCTCGCGCCTCGCTCGCAAGCCTTTCGAGCAACGGCGCCGGCTGCCAGTAATCACCGAACTGCGTGCGGTACTCATTCACTCGTGCGAGCACGGTCGGCAATCCAATCGTGTCGGCATAGAACATGGGCCCGCCGCGATGGCGGGGAAAGCCGAACCCGTTCACGTAGACGACATCGATGTCGCTCGCGCGGATCGCGAATCCTTCTTCGAGCACCTTCGCCCCCTCGTTGGCCAGCGCCGTCATGATGCGCGCGATGATTTCGTCGGCTGAAATGGGGCGCCGCGTGATGCCGCGCTTGGCCGCTTCTTCAGCAGCCACTTCGTCGACCGCCGGATCGGGCATGCGGGTGCGATTGCCCGGTTCATAGCGATACCATCCGGCGCCCGTCTTCTGGCCGTAGCGGCCCATGTCGTAAAGACGATCGGGCACGGCAGACTGCGGCCCTTCAGCCCGCGTCTGCCCGGACGTTTTCAGGTGCTGGCGGATGCGCCAGCCAACGTCAATGCCGGCGATGTCCTGCATGCCGAAGGGGCCGACCGGAAGTCCGAAATCGGTGAGCGCTTTGTCGATCTGCGCCACGCTCGCCCCTTCCTCGAGAAGAAGATACGCCTCACGCATGTAGTAGGCGAGCATGCGGTTGGCGACAAATCCAAAACAGTTGCCGACGACCACCCCTACCTTATTCAGTTGCCTGGCGAGCTTCAGCGAAGTCGCGACCACCTCTTTACTCGTTGCCCGCCCGCGGACGATTTCGAGCAGCTTCATGACGTTGGCCGGACTGAAAAAATGATGTCCGACGACCTGTGCGGGGCGGCCGCTTGCGGCGGCCAGTTCATCGATGTCGAGCGTCGAGGTATTCGACGCAAGGATCACATCGGCCGGAGTCGCCGTTCCCAGCTCGCGGAACGTGGATTTCTTCAGATTCAAATCCTCGAACACAGCCTCAACCACGATGTCGACGTCACCGAATCCGTCGTAACTCGTGGTCGGCGTGATCAATGCCAGTGTTCTGGCCATTGCCTCCGCCGTGATCTTTCCCTTGGCCATCGTCGATTCGTAGTTCTTGCCAATCACCGCCATGCCGCGGTCGAGCGCGGCCTGATCGACGTCCTTGAGCAGAACCGGGATGCCGGCATTGGCGTACGCCATCGCGATGCCGCCGCCCATGGTGCCGGCGCCGACGATGGCAGCGCGCGAGATCGTTCGGGCGGGCGTGTCCTTCGGGACGTCGGGAATTTTTGCAACCTCGCGCTCGGCGAAGAACAGGTGCCGCATGGCTACCGATTCGGTCGACAGCACACAGTCGGCGAACAACTCCATCTCGCGCCGCGAACCGGCGTCGAAATCCATCGTGATGCAGGCCTCGATGGCATCGACGACAGCGAACGGCGCTCGAGCTCCGCGCGCGGTTTTTGCCAGGGTCGCACGCATTGCGGCGCAGGCTGCGATTCCCGCCGCACGATCGCTGATCTTGTCCTGCAGTTCCCGGGTGCGCCGCCGCTCTCTCGCTGCGGCGCGCGTTTTCGCAAACGCGATCGCCCCTTCGAGCAGATCGCCGTCGATCACGTGGTCGACGATACCTGCCTGTTGTGCGCGAACGGCGGCGACCGGCTTTCCGTCGGTGCACATCTCGAGTGCGAGGGTCGGTCCGCACAGTCGAGGCAGCCGCTGTGTGCCGCCCGCCCCAGGGATGATCCCGAGATGCACTTCCGGTTGGCCGACCCGGGCAGTCGTGACCGCAAGGCGGTAGTGACAGGCCATCGCGAATTCGAGGCCGCCGCCGAGGGCGTGACCGTGAATCGCCGCGACGAGAGGTTTGCCGGCATCCTCCAGCTTCTTCAGCCGCGTATGCACTGCGAGCGATCGCTCGATTGACTGCTCGCGCGTCTTCAACTCTTTGAAGATGTTGATGTCGGCGCCGGCGATGAACGTGGTGCCGGCACCAATCAGGACGATGGCGTCGGCCGTCGAGTCTTGACAGGCACGCTCGACCGCATCGCTGATCGCTTCGGGGACACCCGCACCAAGCGCGTTGACCGGCGGATTGTCGATCGTGATGACGGCGACGCGGTCTCGAACCTCGTATCGAACCAGCTGTGGCATGCGCGGCAAAGGTATCATGCCTCCCACCATGCATTTCGAGCATTCCCCAAAAGTCAAGGATCTCCAGGCGCGGTTGACCGCCTTCATGTCGGCGCACGTCTATCCCAACGAGAAACGTTTTCTCAACGAGGTCGAGACTGGCGATCGCTGGCAGCCGATTCCTGTCATCGAGGAGCTGAAGGAGAAAGCGCGCGGCGAAGGGTTGTGGAACCTGTTCCTGCCCGAGAGTGAATACGGTGCCGGCCTGACGAACACGGAGTACGCGCCGCTTTGCGAAATCATGGGACGCGCGATGCCCTTTGCGCCCGAGATCTTCAATTGCTCGGCGCCCGATACCGGGAACATGGAAGTGCTTGTGCGCTACGGCACGGCCGAGCAAAAGCGGCAATGGCTGGAGCCGCTGCTTGCCGGCGAAATCCGATCCTGTTTTGCGATGACCGAACCAGACGTCGCGTCGTCGGATGCGACGAATATCCAATCAACGATCACGCGCGAGGCCGACGATTACGTCATCAACGGCCGCAAGTGGTGGACGTCGGGAGCGGGCGATCCGCGTTGTCGCATCGCCATCTTCATGGGGCGAAGCAGTCCGGATGCGCCCAAACACAAGCAGCAGTCGATGATCCTGGTCCCGATGGCGACATCGGGTGTGCGAGTGAAGCGAACGCTGCCAGTGTTCGGGTTCGACGACGCGCCGCATGGACATGCCGAGATCGTGTTCGACAACGTGCGTGTACCGGCGTCAAACATGCTGCTTGGGGAAGGCCGTGGTTTCGAGATCGCACAGGGACGGCTCGGACCCGGACGCATTCATCACTGTATGCGGGTCATTGGTGTTGCCGAGCGGGCATTGGAGATGATGTGCACACGGGTGAAGAATCGCGTCGCATTCGGCAGGCCGCTCGCCGAGCAGGGCACGATCCGTGCGCACATTGCTGAATCACGCATCGAGATCGAACAGGCGCGGCTGCTGACGCTGCGCGCTGCCTGTCTAATGGACACTCTTGGCAACAAGGCGGCGCGGTCCGAGATTGCCCAGATCAAGATCGCGGCGCCGCGGATGGCACTGCGCGTCCTCGACCGTGCGATTCAGGCTCACGGCGGCGGCGGGGTGAGCGAGGACTTTCCGCTCGGACAATGGTGGGCCCATGCGCGAACGCTCCGAATCGTCGATGGTCCTGATGAGGTGCACCTCGAAGCGATTGCGAAAATGGAGCTGGCCAAGGAGTACTGACCAAACGCGCTGTTTCAACCGCCGACAGTTCGGCCGCCATCGACGACGATCGTCTGGCCGGTGATGTAGTTCGATGCGTCGGATGCGAGGAAGACGCAGACGCCCTTCAGTTCTCCTTCCGCGCCAATCCGTGGAATCGGAGATGTCGCCTTGATCGCCGGTTCCACGAGAGGCAGCGCCGGATCGGCGAGACGTGAGCGAAAGAACCCGGGCGCAATCGCGTTCACCCGGACATTGTGCCGGCCCCACGTGGCAGCGAGCTCGCGCGTCAACCCCATGAGGCCCGCTTTCGAGGCGGCATACGCAGCGTAATGCGGACCGTGAACCGCGGCGTGAAGACCCGCAATCGAGGCGACATTGATGATCCGGCCGTATTCGCGCTTCAACATCTCGCGACCTGCCGCCTGCGCAAACAGGAATGCCCCGGTGAGATTGACGTCGATCACCTTCTGCCACTTGTCGAGCGGCATGTTCTCCGGCTCCGCGCCCCAGGACACGCCGGCGTTGTTCACGAGAATGTCGAGACGTCCGTAGGTTGCCGTCGCCTTGTCGACGACGGCCTGCACGTCGGCCGGGTTCGAGACGTCGGCGACCATGCCGTCGACGCGAAAGCCAAGTCGCGTGAAGCGCTCGAGCGTCGGCGTCAGCCATTGCTCCCGCCGCGCGCAGATCATCAGGGCCGCACCCGCTTCCGCGAGCCCTTCGGCCATCTCTTCGCCGAGGCCACGGGATGCGCCGGTCACAATCGCGACCCGGTCCGTGAGCGCGAATAATTCCTGGATGGAAGGCATGCCCGCGAGCATATACTGACGCCCCATTCAATCTGTCAACCCGGAGGAGCGGTGGCACCCGTACGAGACGTCTCGGCTGGCGGAACGTTTTTGACTCGCTCGCTGGATCCGGATCTCCTCTTCACCCGCGACGATCTCAGCGATGAGCAGCGGTTGTTCGGTCAGACGGCCGCGGAATTCATGCGCAAGGAAGTCTTACCTCACGAGGCAACGCTGTACGCGCATGACTGGAGCAAGACGCGCGAGCTGCTCAAGAAGGCCGCCGACCTCGATCTGCTCCGTCTCGAGATTCCGGAGGAGTATGGCGGACTCGGTCTCGACAAGATCAGCGCTGCCTTCGTCGGCGAGGCAATCGCGGTCAATCCCTCTTTTGCCGGTTCAATCGGCACACACACCTCGATTGGGACCTTGCCGATTGTGTACTTTGGAACGCCCGAGCAGAAGGCGAAGTATCTCCCGAAGCTCGCCAGCGCCGAGATGATCGGCGCGTATGCGCTCACCGAGCCCCAGTCGGGCTCCGACGCGCTGGCGGCAAAGACCACGGCGCGGTTGACGCCCGACGGCAAGCACTACGTGTTGAACGGCCAGAAGGCGTGGATCACCAACGGCGGGTTTGCCGATCTCTTCACGATCTTCGCCAAAGTCGACGGTGAACGGTTCACGGCCTTCATCGTCGAACGCGGCATGGGCGTGAAGAGCGGCGTCGATGAGAAGAAGCTCGGTCTCGATGGATCCTCGACAACCGTGTTGATGCTCGACAATGTACCGGTCCCGGTGGAGAACGTCCTGGGCACGATCGGGGAAGGTCACAAGGTTGCGTTCAATATCCTGAACCTCGGTCGCGTCAAGCTCGGGACGCGAAACATCGCCGGTGTCAGGCAGGCGCTCAATCTATCGATCACCTACGCGAAGGATCGGCGTCAGTTCGGCAAGCCGATCTCCGAATTCGGACTCGTGAAGCAGAAGCTCGCCGAGATGGCGGTGCAGTGCTTCGTCAGCGAGGCGATGGTGTACCGCACGCTCGGTGACATCCATCACGCACTCAAGCGACTCGATCCATCGGATGCGGCCGGAATCCTCAAGGCGATCGAGGCGTTCGCGGTCGAGTGCTCAATCAACAAGGTCGCGACCAGCGAAGCACTGGCCTACGCCGTCGACGAAGCCGTGCAGGTCTTTGGCGGCAACGGCTACTCGCGCGAGTTTCCGGTGGAACGCGCGTATCGGGATGCCCGCATCACACGCATCTACGAAGGAACCAACGAAATCAACCGGCTCATCATCGCGACACGTCAGTTGAAGAACGCTGAGTTATTCGTGACTGAGGCTGGCGGCGTGAAGGGGAATTCGTCGGAGCTGCAGGCTGAATACGAGGCACTCGCCCATGTGAAGCACCTGGCGCGGGCTTCGCTGGGCATCGTCGCGCAAGTCTTTGGTCCGGGTGCGCGCGACCAGCAGGAGCTGCTGGGACATGCTGCCAACATCATCATCGAGTGCTACGCGATCGAGAGCGCCGTCGGCCGCGCGGAGAAGATGAACGCGCGTCGCGGCGAACGAGCGGCGATTGCCGTAGACATGACACGGGTCTACACGTGCGACGCGATCGATCGAGCGGCACATGCCGGCAAGCAGATCCTGAACGCGCTGGGCCCGCAGCAGGGAATCGATCGGCTCCGATCCGTCGTTGCGCACCTGAACGAACATCCGGGCACCGACAGTGTCGCGGCGCGGCGGCGGATCGCCGACGCGGCGATCGCCCAATCACGATATCCCTTCTGAGATTGATGATGGGCGCCCGCTACGCACTGACGGTTCTGTTCGCCATCAACCTGATGAACTTTTTCGACCGGCAAATTCTCGGCGCCGTGGGCGAGCAGATTCGGCGCGAGTGGGGCCTTGGCGACACCGCGCTCGGTGCGCTTGGGACCGCATTCACGCTGCTGTACGCGCTTGTGGGCGTGCCGCTGGGGAGGTTGGCTGATCACGGCAGCCGGAAGCACGTTCTCGCTGCGGGCGTCCTCCTGTGGAGTCTGCTGACCGCCGCGTCCGGATTCGCGCGCAACTTCTGGGAATTGTTTGCGGTTCGTCTTGGCGTTGGCGTTGGCGAAGCCAGCTGCGCCCCGACCTCGATTTCGCTGATCGGCGATCTCTATCGCGCCGAACACCGGGCGCGCGCCACTGCCGTGTTCATGCTCGGCCTGCCGCTCGGCATCGGCTTGAGCTTTCTCGTGGGTGGATACGTCGGACAACACTGGGGCTGGCGGGTTGCACTCTTTATCGCCGCCGGGCCGGGACTCCTTTGTGCGCTCGCCGCGTTGCTCATGCGTGAACCGGAGCGCGGCGCCGTCGAGTCGGCGGCGATCGGCAGCCGGCGGCGCTCTGGTTCTCCCTACAAACTTTTGCTTTCCATCCCGACGCTGTGGTGGATCATCGTGTCCGGCGCGCTGCACAACTTCAACATGTACGCGCTCAGCGCTTTTCTCGCGCCGTTTCTCATTCGCTATCATGGCGTCACCCTCGCGAAAGCCGGCGTTGTCGCGATGTGGGTTTTCGGACTCTCCGGCATCGTTGGCCTGTTCGCCGGCGGCGTGGCCGCCGATGCGCTTCACAGGACGCGCCCGAACGGCCGGCTCATCGTGGCCACGATTGCGATCGCTGTGAGTGCGCCCCTGATGTTCCTGTCGCTGTCGCAGCCGGCTGGAGACATCGTCGCATTCGCCGTGCTGATGGGAGCGGCCGCCGGCGTCATGTACGCGTACTACTCAACGGTGTATTCGACGATCCAGGACATCGTTGAACCGTCGCTGCGTGGCACCGCGATGGCGTTGTACTTCGGTGCGATGTACCTCGCTGGTGCATCGCTCGGACCGGTCGGCACCGGCCTGATCAGTGATTACTTCACGTCACATGCGGCAACCGCTGCCGGTGTCACCGACCACACGATTCAGGCGCTCGAGCCGTTCCGCGGAGCCGGATTGCGTGCCGCGATGTTCGTGGTCCCCGTCCTGGTCTCGTTGCTCGCCCTGGTCCTGTTTGCCGCTTCACGCACCGTGCGAAAGGACATCGAGGCATTGCACGCATGGATGACCAGCGAGCTTGAACCTCTCCCGGTCATCAACCGCTGAAGGAGCGCGACATGAATGTTCCGCTGACGCCGATCCGCTTTCTCCGCTATGCGGGCGAGCAATTTCGCGATGATCTGGCGGTTGTTTGTCGGGACCAGCACTTCACCTATGGAGAGTTTGCCGATCGCGCGGCCCGCTTCGCCGGCGCACTATGTGCCGAGGGCGCCAGAAGCGGCGACCGCGTCGCGTTTCTCAGCACCAACTGTCATCGACTGCTCGAGGCGTACTATGGCGTGCTCGAGGCCGACTGCGTGCTGCTGCCTCTCAACGTGCGGCTCGCACCGGCGGAACTCTCATACGTTCTCAATAACTCGGGGGCAAGATTCCTCTTTGTCGAGAAAATCCTGCTGCCGCTGGCTGAGGCATTCCGCCGGGACGTGCCGGGCATCGAGCGCACATATCTTCTCGACGATGAGCCTCGCGCCGACTGGCTCTCGCCGCGGACCTACGAGCAACTCATCGCCTCGGCGAGACCACTGCGCCGCGACCTGACTGATGTCGATGAAAACGCGGTCGCAGAACTCTTTTATACGAGCGGCACGAGCGACGCTCCGCGAGGCGTCATGCTGACGCACAGAAATATCTACCTTCATGCGCTGGAAGTGATTGCCGCGGGACAGACATCTCGCGACGCTGCGGCGAGCACGTCCTGCGACACGGTGATGATGCACACGATCCCGTTATTTCATGCCAACGGTTGGGGAACGGCCCATACGGTCACCCTGGTTGGCGGGACGCACGTGATGGTTCATCAATTCGTGCCGGCGGAGGTGCTTCGCCTCATCGAACGAGAGAAGGTCACCGCATGCGCTCTCGTTCCGACGATGGCGAACGCGCTGGTGAATTGCGCTGACCGGTCCAAGTACGATCTGAGCAGCCTGCAATGCGTCATGATCGGCGGTGCGGCTTCGTCCCCTACGCTGGTTCACGAGGTCCAGGAAAAGCTCGGCTGCGCCTGCGTCTCCGGATACGGCCTCACCGAAACATCTCCGGTTCTTTCCGTCTCACGCATCAAGAAAGGGGTTCACTGCCAGGACGACGAGAGCCGGAACGAACGGCGCGCGCGCGCCGGATATGCGATTCCCTGCGTCGAGTTGCGGGTCGTCGATTCTGACGGACGCGACGTGCCGCGCGATGGTCAGTCAGTGGGCGAGGTCGTGGCCCGCGGCGACGTCATCATGGAAGGTTACTGGCAGCGGCCGGCAGACACCTCGACCGCGATGAACGGCGGATGGTTCCATACGGGCGACCTCGCGACGATCGACGGTGACAACTACGTCCTCATCGTCGACCGGAAGAAGGACATCATCGTCAGCGGTGGCGAAAACATCTCGTCGCTGGAAGTGGAAAAGATACTGGCCGCGCATCCGGCGGTATACGAAGGCGTGATCATTCCAGTCCCCCACGACAACTGGGGAGAGGTGCCGAAAGCACTGGTCGTCCGAAAACCCGGTGCGGAACTGACTGAAGCCGAGCTGATCGATTTCTGCCGCTCGCGTCTGGCTCACTACAAATGTCCGCAATCGGTGACGTTTCTCGACAGCCTTCCGAAGACCGGGACGGGGAAGATCCTCAAGCGCGAACTGCGAAAACAGTTCGGCGCGAAAGCCAGCAGCCCGGCGTAGACCGATACACTCCCCACTCTGACCGACGTTGCGCGCCGGCCGCATTGGTACATGGCGTGCTCGCGCTAACAGCAGGATCCGCCTTTCTCACTGAGTTTTCTCAGCATTCGAGCGGATCGGTGTGTCGGCCCTCTGCTCGTTTCCACGATATTTCGTGGAGGTGTCAAAGGCCCGACCAGACGATCGATCCGGCGCATGCGAATTCCCGGATCGGTCAATGGGACGGACACATGGGGACGCTGAGCGATAAGGACATCGTCGACGCGTATCACTACATGCTTGGCCGCTGGCTGGTGCTTCGGCAGGAGACACTCGACTTCAACGAGAAGTTCAACTGGAACGAGATCGTGCATCGCGACCCGCGTGGCGTGGCGTGGGCCAATCCCAATCTCGATGTCGCCTACAGCGAAGCCTGGATCTACGTTGATGAGTCGAGCTGCACGATTCTCGACCTGCCGGAAATCAAGCGCCGCTATTACACCGTGCAGATCATGAACGGGTGGGCCGAAGTCATCAACAACATCAATGAACGGAATTTTCCCGAGCATCCGTTCGGTCGATTTGCGTTTTGCCTGAAGGGAGCGCATGCCGACCTTCCGCATGGAACTCAGCGCATCGATCTCCCGGGTAAGAAGTCACGCCTGTTGATCCGCATCGAGCTGGGTGCCAATCCTGCCGAAGCCCGCGCGTTGCAGCAACAGGTCACCATGCGCGCCACCGGTTCGCCGCGAACTGAACGCGTCGCGGCAGCGTTCGACTTTCCGAACGACGCACTTCCCGGCGTCGAAGGCTTCGACCGGACCGAGGCAATCCTGGCGAGCGAAGCCGACATCAATCACGGAATGGACGCGCCGCAGCGGCACGCGCGTGATGTCGCGGCGGCCGCCGCCAATCCAGCCACGCGTGCACGCATCGACGACGTCATTCGCGAGCAAGCAATCCCCGCGTTCTTCGCCTACCAGGAAAAGTTCGGCACGATGAAGGATGGATGGATTCATCCGCGTCCCGCCGGCCATTACGGCAGCGACTTTCTCATGCGCGCCTTTACGAATTTCGTCGGCATCTGGGCCAACATCGCGCACGAGGTCACCTATTATGGCGCGCCGTCATTCGACGGCAGCAAGACCTACGTTCAAACGTTTCCGAAGAGCGCGCTGCCGGAATTGAAGGCGCGCTACTTCTGGTCGGTCATAGTCGTAGACAGCGAGAAGTTCCAGGTCATTCCGAATCCGATGAAGCGATACGTGTTGAATAAACAGTCGGGCCTGCAATTCAACGGCGACGGTTCGCTGACGTTGGCCTTTGCGCCGAATCAACCGCACCGTGTTCCGAAGCCCAATTGGCTGCCGACGCCGGAAGGCAGGAAGTACAACCTGACGTATCGCTTCTATGGTCCGACCGACGATGTCGTGAACGGCAAGTACTTTCCTCCCCCTCTGGTCCAGCGCTGACATCGGATTCGAGATGGCGCTTCGGAAGTCACTCGAGCGTTATCGCCCCCACAGACCGGACGGAAGTCGGTTCCATTCTGGATGTATAATGGAACCATTATGGCTCTCAGCCTCTCGATCAAGAACGTCTCGGAGGACGTGGCCGACGCGCTTCGCGAACGCGCCGCGCGGAACCATCGATCGCTACAAGGGGAACTCCTGCACATCCTCGAGACTGCCGTTCGGCCTCAACGCTTTGACGCCACCGCGATGTGGCGTCGAATCCGGTCGCTCGAGTTGAGCACAGGCGCCGACGCGACGGAGCTGATCCGAGCGGATCGCGACCGACGGTGACGCGCGTCGTTGTCGATGCCTCAGCGCTTGCGGCGCTCGTGTTCCACGAGCCTGCCGGCGATGCGATTCGACGCCGGCTCGATGGGGCAACTGTGTACGCACCATCGTTACTGCGATTCGAACTTGCGAACACCGCATGGAAGAAGATCAAACGACAGCCTGCTGATGCGGCGAAGATCCTCGCGGCACTCGAGATCGCTCTTGACGATCAGTCAGGGTTGATATGGCGGGATGTTGATGAACCCGACGCCGTGCTGCTCGCGCATGCGACCGGGACGACGGCCTACGACGCCAGTTATCTCTGGCTGGCTGCGTCACTGGGCGCCGATCTCGTCACTCTCGATGAACGACTTGCGAAAGCCGTCGATCCGGCTGCGACTCCGCCGGACGCTCGGCGGGGCCGCAAACGGATCAACTCCAGGTAATCGCGGTCATTGCCAGACAGAAGCTTTCTTGGCCCACGTCGTGTCCTGATAGCGCTCCCGAAACGCGTCGCCCGTGGCTTTCAGCGCGTTTGCGTCGCCGGTTCCCTTGTATTTGGAGACGCCCGCCCAATAAAGAGCCTCGGCGGCCGCGTCCGTCGATGGAAACGTGTCGACGATTGCGCGGTGCCGTCGCTCTGCGTCGGCGTAATCCTTGCGCTGGAAGGCCGACTTCGCCAGTCCCAGTGCAATTTGCGACAGGAAATCATCGACCGGCAGGAACCCTTCGATGCGGTGACGTTCCTCGCCGTCGGAATCAAGAACCAGGATGGTCGGTGTCCACTGTGCGTTGTAACGCTCACTGAGACGCTGATATTCGTCCTTCTGCTCGCGAACGTGGATACGCACCGGCTCCAGTTGGCCGGAGATGAACCGCGCCACTCGAGGATCGGAGTACACCTCGGCTTCCAGCCGAGCACAGCCCGTTCACATCGGAGCGGCAGTGAAGTCGAGCAGGATGCCGCGCGTGTGTTCGCGTGCGTGCGTCAGCGCGGCATCGAAGTCATGGGACCACGTGATCGAAGATGATGCGGTCGGCATTCGTCCTCCTCTCTGTCTTCGATCGTAACGCGTCGGTCGGCAGGAACCGACTCAACAGCGTCTGAATCGATTGTTCAGCTTCGCTGCAACCAGCGGCAGGTCGGGCTACGATAAGACGCAACCGTCTTGATAAAGTTGAACCCGTGACCGAATACCTCTTTCCGCCGCCACCATCGGCGGCCGCTACCATCGGTGGACGAGCCGAGCGATTTCCAATTCGCAGAATTTTTTGTGTCGGTCGTAACTACGAGGCACACGCCAGGGAAATGGGCGGTGTCGTCGACCGCGAGGCACCGTTTTATTTCACCAAGGCAGCCATCCACTACGCCCCTTCAGGAACGACGATCGGCTATCCCGCCGGCACGACGAACTATCACTACGAGATGGAATTCGTCGTCGCGATCGGCAAAGCTGGATTCCGCATCGGCGAAACGCAGGCGCTCGATCACGTGTTCGGGTACGCGTGTGGACTGGACATGACGCGCCGCGATCTCCAGGCCACGGCGAAAGCGCAACAACGGCCATGGGACATTGCCAAGGACGTCGAGCAGTCGGCGGTGCTGGGCGAGATTGCCGCGGCGGCGGAGATCGGCCATCCCAATCGCGGTCGCATCGAACTGAGGGTCAACGGTCAGACGAAGCAATCAGCGGACATCTCGCAATTGATTCATAGCGTCCCGGCGATCATCGCGCACCTGTCGCAGTACTACCATCTCCAACCAGGTGATCTGATCTACACCGGCACCCCGGAAGGTGTCGGTCCCGTGAAACCTGGTGATCGTCTCGAGGGATCGATCGACGGTGTGGGAACAATCGCGGCGCGGGTCGGAGAAACAGCCTGAGAGCAGGCACTTGGGTGGGCCGGTTGTCTCTACGCCGCGCCGCCGCCCTGGCGCTTCTCGTCACGCTTGCGGCCTGCGCCGGTCGCACGCACCCGACCGCTGGTCCGCCTTCGACCCCCCCGGCATCGGCTCAAGCGATGACCTTCACAGCCACCGCGTACTGCACCGGTCGAATCACGGCATCTGGAGCCTCAGTGGCCCGCGGTGTTGTCGCGGCAGATCCTGGCGTGCTGCCGATTGGGACGAGGATTCGAATTACGGGCGCCGCACCATATGACGGGTCGTACCGCGTGCTCGACACCGGTCCTCGCGTCCGGAATCGACATGTCGATCTCTACATTCCCGATTGCGCCGCTGCCCGGCGCTTCGGTCGCCGGTCCGTCCGAGTAACCATTGTGGCGAAAGAACCCTGAGCACGGACTACCACTGATCAACTGCGGCACCGATGAACACGGCTCGATCAGCCACGGATTAACACGGACAAACACGGATTCTCTTCCGTGTCCATCTGCGTTTTTCCGTGGCTGACCCGGTTCCGTGTTCATCCGTGTTCTTCCGTGGCTGACCCGGTTCCGTGTTCATCCGTGTTCTTCCGTGGCTGACCCGTGTTCCGTGTTCATCCGTGTTCTTCCGTGGCTGACCCGTGTTCTGTGTCCATCTGTGTTGTTCCGTGGCTACGCCAACGCTGACCGGACGACCGCCCGGATCTTCTCGATGGCGGCCTTCAGGTTCTCGTCGGCGCTCTTTGTCCAGTACTCCTTATTGAACAACTCGAGCGAGAAGTACCCGCGGAACCCGCTGTCGCGCAGATCGCGAAAGATCTGCTGTAGCGGGGCGACGCCATCGCCTGGATAGATCCGGTTGCCGTCGTTGAGCGTGGAGGAGTCGGCGGCCTGCGGATAGTCATTCAAGTGCATCACGTGAAGCGACGCGCCGTTGATCTGCTTCAACGCCGTAAACGGCGTGCCGCTCTTATAAAGATGGAAGACGTCCAGCAGCAGACTGGCGTCGGCGCGGCCGGCGGCGACGGTCACATAGATACCGTGCGAGAGCGGACCAAGAACGGGATGGGTGCCCCAGAGTTCGAGCAGCGGTTGCACGCCCAGCTTCTCCCCCATCTCGAGCGCCTCGCGGTAATACCGCGCAGCATTGTCCAGGCTGACGGCGGCGGCACGATTGTTTCCCGGCGGAACGGCGATCCGCTTACCGCCGATCTGCGCCACCTTGTCCATGTCGACCTTCAGCTTTTCCATCGACGCCGCCCGCCGCGTCTCGTCGTCGTCGAGAAACGCGTTGAAGGCGATGGCATTCTCGACAGTGAGCCCGGCGTCAGCGATCCGTTTGCCGAGATCCTTGAGGGTGCCACCGCTCGACGTGTATCGATCGATCTCGGTGATCCACGGCTCGAGTGCCTGAAAGCCGGCCTTCGATGCGGCGGTGACGACCGCGGGAAAGTCGAGATTGTTGCCGCGGATAGTGCTGGTGTTCAGGCAATAACCAAATGGTTCGTTCGCTGGCCGAGTGCGCGCAGCTGCAGGCCGAGGCGCCTGTCTAGCAGAAGCGACCGCCGGCGCGCCAGCGGCGGCAAGGGCCGCGGCTGCGCCCGCAAGAATCTCCCGTCGTGACAACTCCATTTCCCGAAAACCTCCGGTGCGGAGGGTACCTCAGGCGGACGGAAATCCAAAGTCGGCGGCCATCTGCAACAGCGGGCTCCACTCCTCATTGGCGAGTCCTGACACGCACAACTGTCCGAAGGGACCCTCCGGCACCGCGCGTGGCTTTGCCGAGAGTTCGGGCCTCCCAAACTGCAACACTTCCGCAACATTCGCGGCGGCCGCGTCGCGGACCGTCAATGGCTCCAGAGCGTCAATCGACATGCCGGGTTACTGCCGAGTCGGCGGCGACTCGATTACAGCGATTTCAGATATTCCACGAGGTCAGCCTTCTGTGCCGCGGTCAGATTGAGTGCAAACTGCCGGTTGTAATGTTCGACGACCGCCAGCAGGTCTTCGGCGCTGCCGTCGTGAAAGTAGAGTGCATGTTGGAACAACCCCCTCAATGGCGTCGTCCTGTATTGCTTCGTCGCTGACCTGTCAGCGTAGGCCGGACTCATCCCGACTTCGGACGGACTGTGAAGGAAAGGAATGGTGCGGTCAGGACCGCTTAAGACGTCAGTGAGATTGGGTTGCTGATGGCACGTGGCGCAACCAGCTTCGTGACGGAACAGTTGCTTGCCCCTCGCTGCGGCCTGATGATCGAAGCTTCCAGCCGGCGGTTTTGGCGTTTGCAGGCTGAGTTGGTAATCGAGCAATGCAGGCAATTTCGGTGTCACCAGGTCGGGCGTCTGTTGAATGAATACACGAAGTCGTTGATCACTGAAGTTGCCATGCCCGCCCATTTGTCCGACGCCGACATACGCATTCCAGTAGGAAATCGGACCGTCACCTGTGACAGTTTCAAACCCGACGCCTCGCAGGCCGTAGATCGCAGGGATGACAATCGGGAGCGAGGGAGTGTTCAACGGGACGATGCTGGTGCCATTGAAATAATGATGTCGCGGGTCGTACTTGCCGGGTCCCCACGTCCTGAATTCCGCCTTCGTCGCGGCATCCAGTGCGGGCGACAGCGCCACGATCGCCCCGACATTCAGGTCTGTGTTCGCCCATCCATCGAGGCGCTTACCGATCCCCGGAGCGAAGGAGTCGTCGACCGACGAGTGACACAGCGCGCATGTAATGCCGACCTGCGTGAGTTGTTTGAAGTCGTTGAACGTTCCTTTCACACCGACGACGGCGTTCAGCCGCAGCAAGTCGAGTGTGACCGCAGGATCGTTGAGATCAACTTTGCCCGCCTTCAATGCGGCGATCACCGCGGGTGGAAGCGCCTCGACATCCACCTTCAATCCAACGGCGAGCGCAGTTGACGGCGGCACGGTGGGAAGGACGTCATGCATTCTCAAGACATTCGTCCAGAGTTGCTCGTCACCGAATGTATCGAAACGAAAGATCTCCTGCCCGTCGTGCACGTTCAATGGCCGTTGATTGCTCCGTGCAGAACCGGACATGACGAATGCCGCGACGATGAGGTATGCGAGTGATCCAGCACCGATGAGTCGCATGCGAACTCCTTTCACTACCCCGACAGCGGGCTTCGCAGGTGCGAACCGCCATCACTGTTCAGAGTCGTGGCGGCGTGAAAGGTGACAGGCGGGTAAAAAGCGGAGATGCTCAGCTGGCCGATGGAGACTGGTGTTGGATTCGTTCGAGAACCTGCGCAACGACCCGATCGCAGCGAGGACGATAGAAGCGAAAGGCTTCTGATGCGGTCGCGCCGGTTCGCTCCATCAATAACGCCCGCAGCGCGGCGCGCCCGCGCGAGAGGCGCGTCTTGACCACGTCTTCCGAGACTTCAAGACACTCGGCAACTTCCGCGGTACTGAGCCCTTGAACGTCACGCAAAACGAACACCTCGCGCATGCCGCTGGGGAGCGCGTCTATGGCCCACTCCAGCAGATTGCGAAGTTCACCAGTGAATGCGTGACGCTCGGGATTCTCGGCCGGATTCGGTGGCATCAAGGGTTCCACGTTCGAGTCCTCGTTAAACGTTTCGTATCGGCTTTGATGACGGACGCGAGCCAATGCTTCGTTGATGGCGATCCTGGTCAGCCACGTTGGGAACCGAGCCGAGCCGTTGAATTGACGAAGGTGCGTAAAGGCGTTGACATAGGCCTGCTGCATCACGTCTTCGGCTTCGTGTTCGTCGCGCAGGATTGACCGCGCCGCGCGGTAGACGCGTTCGTTATACCGGCGCATCAACAACTCGAAGAGCGCGGTGTCCCCCTCGAGAATCTGCTCGATGACGGCATCGTCACTCTTTTCGGCATGCTCGAGATCGTTGGTGGGCTTGAGCGCGGCCATGATTACTTCAGTATAGAGAGTATTGAGGAAGAAAAAGGTGACATCGACTATGGCTCGGCTTGGCGTTCGGCGCTTGACAGCGTCACAAACAATCGCGTCAGACTAGACGGACGACATGAGCGGCGCATCCCTCGAGAGCATGCCACCAGTTCATTCCGCACCTTCCGCTGGCTCGCCGGCACGGGCGCTGGTTCTGGCCACAATCTCCTTCGCTCTTTCATTCGCCGCGTGGGGTCTCATCGGCGGACTGGCGCCGACGTTCACGGCTCTTTATCGGCTGACCGCCTCGGAAACGGCGTTGCTGGTTGCCGTGCCGGTGCTCCTCGGCTCGTTGGCACGTCTGCCGATGGGCATGCTGACCGATCTTTTCGGAGGACGTCTGGTCTTCACGGCGTTACTGGCGTTTTCCTCGCTGGCGGCGTTTTTCGTTCCGCTGACCGGCAGCTATCGGGCGCTGCTCGCCGCTGCGTTCCTTATCGGCATGGCCGGTTCGTCGTTTGCCATCGGCGCTGCTTTTGTGTCGCGCTGGACGCCACCGTCGCAACAGGGCACGGCACTGGGAATCTATGGACTCGGCACAATGGGTCAATCGCTTGCCGTGTTCGTCGGTCCGGTCGTGGCGTCGCGATTCGGATGGGAGATGGTGTTTCGCGGCACCAGTGTGGCGCTTCTCGTGTGGGCCGTCATCTACTTGACGTCGGCTCGCAACCCGCCGCGCGCCGCTCGACCGGCGACGGTTGCGGCGATGGCTGCCGTGCTTCGGCGCGCCCCGAACGCATGGCTGCTCGGCGCGTTTTACTTCCTGACGTTCGGCGGGTTCGTCGCCTTCTCAATCTATTTGCCCACGCTGCTACGCGCGCAGTTCGGTCTCGAACCGGCCGATGCCGGACTTCGCGCGGCCGGCTTCGTTGTCGTCGCGACATTGATGCGGCCGGTCGGCGGTTGGTTGGCCGATCGCATCGGTGGCGCGCAGGTGTTGTCGTGGGTCTTCGGGGGCGTCGCGGTGTTCTCGCTGCTCCTCACCTGGCAGTCGATGGTGCCATTCACCGTCGGGGCGCTTTCGTGCGCGATGCTGCTGGGGCTGGGCAACGGCGCCGTTTTCAAGCTCGTGCCCGAGCACTTCCCCAAGGACACTGGCACAGTGACTGGACTGGTCGGCGCCCTCGGCGGACTGGGAGGGTTCTTTCCGCCCCTGCTCCTCGGCGTGTTCCGCGATCGTCTTGGAGCCATCTGGCCTGGCTTCATCCTCCTCTCAGCGACGGCGATTGCACTGCGCCTGGCCAATGAGCGCGTGTTCCGCCCAAGCGACGTCGAATGGACACGCTCGTTGCCGGTGCACGCGCGGCAGGCGCTGGAGCGCGTCCGAGCAGCGGCGTGGGGGACGCTCGTCACCGCCGCGCTCGCCGCCGCCATCGTCGTCGGCTCACGGAACCTCCAGCACTTCGATGCGGCGCTCGTGGGTTACACGTTCGCCACGCTCTTCGCCGCTTTCGGGATCAGCTACCGCTACGCCATGTGGCTGCGTCGACCACCAACGCGTATGTATTGGCGCCGCGGGTGGCAGGCATTCTTCTCGGGACGATCGTTCGGACGCAACAGCGTGAGCCTCGGTCGGCGCGCGCTCGTGGAGTTTGCGGCCAACAGCTACATCTTCAAGCGCGGACGGCTACGCGGGCTCGCGCACTGGCTGATTATGTGGGGATGTGTGCTCGCGGCGGCGATCACCTTCCCGCTCGTGTGGGGCTGGATTCACTTTGAAACCGTTCCCGGCGATCTCCACACCTACCGCACATTCGTGTTTGGTATCGCAACGCAGGACTTCCCGGTCGAATCGTTTATCGCGTTTGTCATCTTTCACGGTCTGGTGTGGTCGTCATTCCTGGTGATCGCCGGTGTGATGCTGGCGTTCAGACGGCGAATGATTGATCACGGCGCCGTGGCGGTACAGCAGTTCGGCCAGGACATCCTGCCGCTGTTGCTGTTGTTCGCAATCAGCGTGACCGGATTGATGCTGACGGCGAGCTACACGTGGATGCATGGCTACGCCTACGACTTTCTCGCCATCCTCCATGCCGCGACGGTCATCGTGACGCTGTTATGGTTGCCATTCGGCAAACTGTTTCACGTCTTTCAGCGGCCGGCCCAACTTGGCGTCGGGTTCTACAAGGATGCCGGCGCTCGAGCGCAACAGGCGGTGTGTCGTCGATGCGGGCAGCCTTACGCGTCCGTCGCCATGATTCGAGATCTTACCGTCGTCGAACAGGAATTGGGGTTTCGATATGAGTTGCCCGATGGCGCGCATTACCAGGAGATCTGTCCCAGGTGCCGTCGGGCACTCTTTGGGTTAGCGCAGGGAGCGCTCTGGCAACACGCACCCTTCGCCCACGACAAGCAGGCGTAACAGTGGCAGAAGTACCCGTCGATCCGATTCGCATCATCGAACATTTTGGTCCGCATCTGTCACCGATGACGGGTGTCAGGCTTTCGACCAGCGTCGAACCCGATCGTCTTGTGAAGACGCACTGCTGTTTCTGCGGACAGCAGTGCGGCATCCAGTTGAAAGTGCTCGACAACCAGGTGATTGGCTTCGAGCCGTGGGAGGACTTCCCATTCAATCGCGGCATGTTGTGTCCCAAGGGCGTGAAGCGCTACCTGCAGGGCTCGCATCCCGATCGATTGACGACGGCACTTCGGCGGGATACCTCTTCACCGGGCGGCTTTGCGCCAATGGCGTATGCCGACGCGATCGGTCGCGTCGCCGGCGAGATCGCGCGGCTTCAGCAGGCGTATGGACCAGGCTCAATCGGCGTGCTCGGTGGTGCCAGCCTGACTACCGAGAAAACCTATCTGCTGGGAAAATTCGCTCGCGTCTGTCTGAAAACACCGTTCATCGATTACAACGGCCGCCTCTGCATGGTGAGCGCCGGCGCGGCAAACAAGAAAGCCTTCGGAATCGACCGCACGACAAATCCGTGGTCCGACATGGTCGGCAGCGAGGTGATCTGGGTCGCTGGTTCGAATGTCGCTGAGTGCTCGCCGATCACGACCAACTACATCTGGCAGTCGCGCGAGCAGGGCGCGAAGGTCATCGTCCAGGACCCACGCATCACACCGATCGCGCGCACGTGCGATCTGTATCTGCCGGTCAAGCCTGGTCGTGATGCCGCACTGTTTGCCGGTGTGTTGCAGATCATGATCGAACGCGATTGGATCGATCACGCATTCATCAAGGAGTTCACCGTCGGTTTCGATCAGGTGGCCGAGTACTGCCGCCAGTGGACCGTGGCTCGAACCGCCGAGGTCACCGGCGTTCCACAGCGTGCGCTGATGCAGGCGGCGGAATGGTGGGGAACGGCGAAAACCAGCTTCCTCTTCCATGCCCGCGGTATCGAACACCATTCAAACGGCGTGCAGAATGCGCTCGGCACGATCAATCTGGTTCTCGCGTCTGGCCGTATCGGCAAGCCGAAGAGCGGCTACGGCACAATCGTTGGTCAGGCGAACGGCCAGGGTGGGCGCGAGCACGGCCAGAAATGCGATCAGCTGCCAGGATGGCGCGACATCAATAACCCGGACCATCGCCGATACATCGCCGGCGTCTGGGGCATCGATGAGCAGGAGCTGCCTGGTCCGGGCGTCGATGCCTACGAACTCTTTCGCAAGATCGATCGCGGTGAGATCAAGGGCCTCCTGGCGATCTGCTTCAACCCGATGGTGTCGCTTCCCGACAATAGTTTCATCGCGCGCTGCCTGCAAAAGCTCGAGTTCTTCGTCGCCATCGATTTCTTCCTGAACGACACGGCCTGGCACGCCGACATCGTGCTGCCCGGAAGTCTGCAGGAAGAGGACGAGGGGACGGTGACGCAAGTCGAAGGACGGATCATCAAGATCAACAAAGCCGTGGACTGTCCCGGAGAGGCGCGTCAGGATTGGCGCATCATCCAGGACATCGCGCACGCGCTCGGCCGCCCGAAAGGGTTTACCTTTACCGAGCCGCGCGAGATCTTCGACGAGCTGCGCGTCGCGAGCAAAGGGGGCGTCGCAGACTATTCGGGTGTCACCTACGAAAAAATCATGCAGCAGCTCGGCGTCTTCTGGCCGTGCTACAGCGAGGATCCAAAAACAGGGGCGCCGGTTGCCGATCACCCTGGCACGCCCCGCCTGTTCGAACCCGGCAGCTACAACCCCGTCGCAAAGGGCAGCGGACCATTCTATTTCCCGGACGGACGCGCTCGATTCAACGTCGCCGAGTACCGCCCACCGGTTGATGATGCCAACGCCGAGTACCCGATCTATTTGACCACCGGCCGTGTCGTCAGTCAGTTCCTCTCCGGAACCCAGACACGGCGGATCGGTCCTCTCGTCAGGCAGTACCCTGAACCGCGAATCGAAATGCATCCACGGCTTGCCGCGAAATTGAGTATCTCCGACGGCGATTGGGCGACGGCAGAAACACCGCGGGGAGCGATCACGCTGAGGGCACAGGTCGTGACGACGATCCGCCCGGACACGATTTTCATCCCGTATCACTGGGCCGGTCGCAAAAGCGCGAATCAGGTGACGGTTGCGGCACAGGATCCAATCAGCAAAATCCCTCAATACAAGGTCTGTGGCTGTCGCGTCCGCAAAGCCGCCGCGCCACCGGAGTATGCCGCGGTGCTGGAACCGCAGCAATAGGACGGATCTGCCGCATGCCCAAGCCCGACTATCTGCATTTCTTCATAGATCCGAACCGGTGCATCGGCTGCCAGGCCTGCGTGCAGGCGTGCACCGAATGCGACACGCACCGTGGTGAATCGATGATTCACCTCGAGTACGTCAGCCGGCCGGAAAGCGTGCAGACGGTACCGGTCGTGTGCATGCACTGCGAACAGCCGACGTGCGCCGAGGTATGTCCGGCCGATGCCATCAAGCGAACCGGTGACGGCGTCGTGCAGTCGGCGCGGAAGCCACGATGCATTGCGTGCGGCAACTGTGTGATCGCCTGTCCGTTCGGCGTCCCGGAGCTCTACGAAGATCGCAAGATCATGATGAAGTGCGACATGTGCTACGACCGATCGAGCGTCGGCAAGAAACCGATGTGCGCGACGGTGTGTCCGAGCCAGGCGCTCTTCTTCGGCACGCGAGAACAGATCGACCAGCTTCGGCCGCTCTCGACACCCATCAACACGTTTCAGTTCGGTGCCCAGACAATCACGACGCGGGTGTACATGATGGTGCCCCGCGGGCTGACCACTCGTCCGCATGTCGACGTCGCCGCGGCCATGAACGAACAACCGCGCAATCGCGCGATTTCACTCAGGCTCGTCGCCGACGCATCACGAGATGCCGTACCGGTTGACCCGGATCCGTTCGCCGAGGTCGAGGTGTAGCGATGGCTGACGTTCGACAGGATCCGCGCAGTCCGATCGATGCGGCGATCAATACGCCCGGACGTGAGGGCCTCACCGGGACGGCGCCGGCCAATCTGTATGCGCCGTCGCTCGACCGCGAGCAGGTCACCATCGCCCCGGACTTTGCGCCTGTCGAAATGCAGCCGGCATGGCGGCAGGATTTTCCGATCGATTGGCCCCAGGATGTGTACGTCGAACGCCGGGACTTCATGAAGTTCATGGTGTTGACGAGCGCAGCGTTCACGTTGGGGCAGCTCTGGATTGCCGCACAGAACTGGTACCGAAAGCGGAGCGGCCGGCCGGGCATTCAACGAATCGCTGCAGTCGACGATCTTGACGTTGGCCACGCCATCGGATTCACGTATCCCAACCCGCACGAGCGTTGCCTGCTGGTCCGCTTGACGACGACCGACTTCGTCGCATTCGGGCAGGAATGTACCCACCTCTCATGCGCCGTAATTCCGCGGCCGGCCGAAGGGGCCTTCTACTGTCCCTGTCATGAGGGGCGCTTCGACATCCGCACCGGTGTGCCAACCGCAGGTCCGCCGCGACGGCCGCTCACGCGTATCGTCCTCGAGATGCGCGAACGAGACATCTATGCCGTCGACGTCGAGGAGCGAACGACGTGATCTCCGGGACCAAACGCCCGTTCAGCCGCGAGCAGCGCGCGATCATCGTCTACGGGATGTTGTTCTTCGTCCTGATCATCGTGATCCTCCAGCTGTGGCTGCTCACGGCCACGATGAACGCGTGGCTCGGCGGCGATGAGTCGATCGTGTGGCCAGCGGCCGCGGCGAGTGCGGCGTGCCTGGCCTTGAATGTCGGTCTCTTCAGATATCTCGTGCGCATCGAACGAACGCGGAGTGGCGTCTAGCGCTGCCCTGGCGCACGGACGTGACAATGTGAGGTCTTCCCGGTGACAGCATCCTCTCGCCCCCGCGGTGACATCGCCCACGCGACGCTCTCGGTCCTCTTTATCGCGTTGCTCGGCGTGTGCACGTTCTGGGTCCTGAGCCCATTCCTCACGTCCCTCCTCTGGGCCATCGTCATCTGTATTGCCATCTGGCCGATGCTGCTGCGCCTGGAGGCTTTCCTGGGTGGCCGACGATGGGCGGCCGTCGCGATTATGACCGCGACGATCCTGCTCGTCGTATTCGTGCCGGTGACGCTGGCGTTGACCACTATCGTCAGCAACGCGCAAAACATCACCGCCGAGCTCAAGTCGTTCGAATCCGTCGTCTTGCCGGCACCGCCTGGTTGGATCGAGCGAATTCCGTTCGGCGGCGATCGGATCGTCGCGGAATGGCGTCGTGTCGTCGCGCTCGACCCGCAGCAACGATCGGCAGAGCTGACACCGTACGTGCAGACGGCGCTTCAATGGTTTGTTTTTCAGGCAGGCAGTGTTGGACGGATGCTAGTCCAGTTTCTGCTGGCAGCGGTCATCACGGCGATTGGGTTTGCCAAGGGAGAGGCCGTCCGGGACGGCATCCTGCGGTTCGCCGCGCGACTCGGTGGAGAGCAAGGGCGGGAAACGGCGGTGCTCGCCGCGCGGACGGTTCGCGGCGTCGTCCTGGGTGTCGTCGTGACCGCGCTCATTCAGGCGGCCATTGCTGGAACGGGTCTGTTCATCAGCGGCGTTCCCGCGGCTGCGTTGCTCACGGCGGTGATCCTGTTTTTGTGCCTCGCACAACTCGGACCGCTGCTCGTCGTCATTCCAGCGGTCATCTGGCTGTTCTGGTCAGGCCGTACCGGCGCGGGGATCACGCTGCTCGTCGTCGGTGTGATCGCCGGTGCGTTGGACAACATCGTTCGACCTGTGCTGATAAGACGCGGCGCCGATCTCCCGCTGTTGTTGATCTTCGCAGGTGTCATCGGCGGCCTGATCGCATTCGGGATCATCGGACTGTTCATCGGACCGGTGGTGCTCGCCGTCGCCTATACACTGCTCACGATATGGATGTCGTCTGTCCCTTCGCGAGATAGCCCTTGACCGCTTCCTCGATAGTGGCAAAGAACCGTTTCTCACCGAAGCGCTCGAAGATGCCGAATCGCTTCAGCTTGTCCTTCACCGGATCTTTCATTTCTGCGAAGCACAACTCGACGCCGGCGGCGTCAAGTGCGTCGTCGAGTTCGCAGATGGCATCGGCTGACGTGACGTCGATACTGGTGACCGGTTCTGCCGCGACGACAAGCCAGCGGGCCGGTGTCGGCGATCTCGCGATCGCGTCGAGAACGCGGTCGTGAAAGAACTCGGCGTTGGCAAAGAAGAGCGGTGCATCCCAACGGAACAGGACCAGACCTGGAATCAGCCGCGCATCGGGATAGCGGGCAATGTCGTGATAGCCCTCGACGCGATCGACGCGGCCAAGCACGGCTGAGTGCGGCCGCCAGCCGTCCCAGAGAAACTCGATGACGGCCATGACGATCGCGATCAGGATTCCAGGAATCGCGCCAAACGCCGCGACCCCCGCGAAGCAGGTCATCGCCAGCCAGAACTCCCACCGCTGAATCCGATAAATGCGGCGCAGGTCTGACACTTCGATCAGCCCGATCGCCGAGGCAATCACGATCGCGGCGAGCGCAGTGTTCGGTAAATCCTGAAGCAAGGCGGGAGCGAACAGGAGGAGCATGGCGATCGCAATCGCACCGACGACGCCGGTCAACTGGGTCTTCGCGCCGGCGGCTTCCGCGACTGGAGTGCGCGACGAACTACTGCTGACGGGGAAGCCTTGAAAAAACCCCGCCGCGACATTCGCGATGCCGAGCCCCACCATTTCCTGATTTGGATCGACCGGCGATCGCAGGCGCGCTGCATAGGTTCGGGACAGCACGCTCGTGTCGGCGAAGGAGACGAGCGCGACCGCAATGCCACCGGTGACAATCGCTCCGAGACTGTCGAGAGGAACAAGCGGAAGGCGCGGCGCTGGCAGGCCAGAAGGGAGCGGACCCACAACCGATATACCGGTGCGGCTGGCAAGATCGAGCGCGGCGACGACCATCGTCGCCGCTGCGACAGCGATGAGCATCCCGGGAAGCCGTGGCCATCGCTTGAGGATGAGAATGAGTGCGAGCGCGCTGCCGCCGACGGCAAGCGCCGCCATATTCGTACTTCCGTTCAGGACTTGGTCGACGGTGCCGAGCACCTGCCGGACTGGTCCATCGGCCTTGACGGAAAAGCCGAGCAGCTTTGGAATCTGACTCAAGATCACGGTGAGCGCGATCCCGTTCATGTATCCGTAGCGGATCGGTTTCGAGAGCAACTCGGTAATGAAACCGAGGCGCGCTAGGCCGGCAGCCACACATACGGCGCCGGAGACGATCGCCATCATTCCGCCAAATGGGATCGCGCGCTGCGGATCGCCGGCCGACAACGGCAATACCACCGACAGGATCACCGCGGCGAGCGCCGAGTCCGGTCCAAGCACCAGGATACGGCTCGGCCCAAACAGCGCGTACGCGAGGAGCGGAACAATGGTGGCGTAAAGACCGTTGATGCCGGGGATGCCCGATGCCTCGGCATACGCAATCCCGACTGGCACCAACATCGTCGTCATTACCAGGCCGGCGACGATGTCGTGGCGCAGCCACGATGACTGATAAGAACGGAGCGTCTGCAGTCCGGGAATTGCGGGCGGCACTAAAAGGTCCAGAAGAACGTCAGCCGCAGAATGGAATCCTGCCGTCTGCCCGGAAAATTCACGGGATCTGGATCATGAGCGTATCTTGCCGTTTCGAGGTTGGGGCTCAAACGGATGTTGGGATGAAGGTACAACTCGCCACCGAAGATCCACGTCGTAAAAGGCGCCGCCGGGCTTAGCAGCCAATAGTCGATTCCGTCGGCGCCTGGAAGACCCGTCTCGACGTCACCGAGGCGACCCTGGACGTGGTCAGCGCGAACAAAGAGATCCGCCTTCTTCGGCCGCACATCCCACACACCGAAGCCAGACCAGATGGCTATGGCGTGATGAGGCCCCGGACCCAATCGGCGTCTCTGCCACAGATACTGTCCTCCGACTCGTCCGGCGTCGTTGCGGAATCCGGCGACGCCCTGTGCCGTCTGCCGATCTTCATCGGACCCCCGGCTGGCGAAACTGTAGAAGCCTTCGAGAACCACGTTGCGACGTTCAAAGCGGCTCTCGAACCGCGCGATCTTGCCCTGGTCGATCTCCGAACCGCTGCCTGACTCGTCGCCGAACTGCGCCGCGTAGCTGAGGCCGTCGATGTTCGACATGGGACCATTGACCGTGACACCGAAGTCGCGGGATGAATCAATCCGATAGAGATCGGCCGGCGTCTTCTCGATGTGCCGTAGCCCCCAGAAGACATCGAACCAGTCGAACGTCAAGCTCGGTTGGATGCCGAGCGTCAGTTGCTGCTTCCCGGTATAGGTCCACTTGACGTAGGCGTCTTTGACGTACGGGACCAGATCCCCACCGGCGAACTTCCCGTTGCTGTTCATCTCGAGCCGCAAACGCGTGGTGAACTTCTCGCTGTAGTTGTAGTCGTAGGTGAAGTACAGGCGCCGGAACCAGAATCCGTTCTGCCCTTCGACCGAAGTCGGATCACTGTCGCTGATCTGATCCTGATGCCACCGGTAGTACCAGTAATAGTCGCCAAACACCAGTCCACTGAACTTGTGCGACGGAAACTGGGAGTCGGCCGGGCCGGTCTGCGCAGACGCGGCGGCTGAAAAAAGTGAGGTCACGGCAATCGCGGCAGCAATTGCCGTGAGGGCGCGGAATGACTTCAACGGCATGACACGGTTCTCACGGTCGATACATCATCGCCTCAATCGCCCGACGAATGTTCTCCGGTTTCCGCTGTCGAGCAAGATTCATGGAATACGCCTTGACGGCCACGCTGACGGCGATCGCGAGTGAAATCTTCCTGATGTCTGGCAACGGCGGATACAGCGATCCGCGATCGAGATCATCGTCGCCGACGAGATCTGCCAGCGTACGTGCCGCTGCGAGGAACAACTCGTCGGGCAAGGTCCGCGCCCGGCAGGCGACGGCTCCGAGTCCGATGCCGGGGAACACATAGGCGTTATTGCCCTGAGCTGGCACGAAGGTTCTGCCGTCATAACTGACTGGCTGGAACGGACTGCCGCTCGCGAATACCGCGCGTCCCGCACTCCACGCGTATGCCTGTTCCGCCGTGCACTCCGCCCGCGAGGTCGGGTTCGACAGCGCAAAAATCACCGGTCTTTGATTGATCTTGCTCATCCGTCCGATGATCGTGCGCGTGAACGTCGCCGGGGCGCCAGTGGCACCAATCAAGACATGGGGCCGGATCGCTTCGATCGCGTCGACGAAGCCGAGCGGCTTGAACTCATGCGCATACGGAAGGTTGTGATCCATCAAATCCTTTCGTCCCTTCACCACCAGTCCGTTCACATCGACGAACCAGAGATGCCGTCGCGCGTCTTCCTGACTCAGCCCTTCTTCGACCAACGCTGCGGTCATCAGATCCGCGATCCCCGTGGCGGCTGACCCCGCACCGAGAAACATGATGTTCAGGTCCCTGAAACGCAGGCCGGTAATGCGAGTCGACGAATACACGCCTGCCAGCGCGACAGCAGCGGTACCTTGAATGTCGTCGTTGAAGCAAAGAACGCGATGCCGATATTTTTCGAGGAGCGCGTAGGCATTGGGCGTCAAGAAGTCCTCGAACTGGATCAGTGCGTCGGGGTACCGCGATCGCACCGCGGTGACGAACTCGTCGACCAGCTCGAAATACGCCTTTCCCACCAGCCGCCTGCGCGGATAGCCGAGATACAGGACATCGTTGCGCAGTTCTTCGTTGTTCGTTCCGACATCAAGCGTCACCGGCAGGCACGACTCGGGATCGATGCCGGCGCACGCGGTATAGAGCGCCAGTTTGCCAACCGGGATGCCCATGCCATTCGCGCCAAGATCACCGAGACCCAGAATTCTTTGTCCGTCAGTCACGACGATGACCCGGATGTTCCTGCCGGGCCAGTTGGCGAGAATGCGGCGAATGTGCCCGCGATCGTCAGGGGTGATGAAGAAGCCTTTGGGTTCCCTCGCGATGTGTGAAAACTCCTTGCACGCTTCGCCAACAGTCGGCGTGTAGATCAGCGGCAGGATGCGATCGATATGCTGCAGTACCGTCTGGTAGAAGAGCCGCTCGTTTCGCTCCTGGAGTGTCGACAACAGCATGTATCGATCGATGTCGCGCGGCAGTCGCTGGAGGTTCACCATGATCCGATCGACCATCTGTCGGTCGGTGGCGACGCGATAGGGAAGGAGTCCGGTCAGGCCGAGCCGATCTCGGTCGTGCCGCTTGAAGGCAATGGATCGATTGAGCGTCTTGTTACGGAGGACGTCAAAACCGCGCCTGGTCGTTCGCTTTACCTTCACCGGGACGCGAACTGCAACCACGGTTCCGGCGTATGACTGCCGATATCGGAAGCAAAAGCGAAGAGATCTGGCTCGACTCCTCCGGCCCAGAGGAGGAGAACTCCAACGGGCCGGAGGCCCACGGCCTGCTACGCGGGGGTCAGTTCATCCCTTCGCTCGGTGGCGACCTCGATCGTAGGTGTGAGATGGACGGTCGCCGTCAACGAATTGGAAATCAGGCATTTCCTTTCTGCCTTCTCCAGGATGCGCTTCGCGTGCTCTCGATCCCCGCCGGTTGGCAGTCGAAGATGCGCGCGCACGTCGAAGGCGACGAAACGCGTTGTCCGCTCGACGCGATCGAGTTTGCCGGTGACGTGGCATTCAAACGATGTCCACGCAAGTCCAGACCCGCGCGCGATCGCGCGGAACGTCAGGATCAGACAGTCGCCAATCGCGGCGACGAGCAGCGTTTCCGGCGACCAGCGATCACCTGGTCCACCGAATTCCGCCGGTGATGCCGAAGATAGAGGGGCAAGGCGATCGGCTTCCAGTTCGACGTCGCTCGCCGTCGATGCCTTCGCCGTGACGGTGTAGTGATGGGGGAATTCCTGCATGTTCGTCAGCCTCGTTTCGGAGTGCCGGAAATCCGCCAGACGTCACCGTGGTTTCTGGCCGGATTTCCAGGCTTTTCGCTCCATTACGGATGCCGCGAGAAGATGATGAAAGAGGTGTGCCGTCGGCGAGGTCGGTCGCGGGTTATGATCGAAAAGGTAACCGCTCGATTATCGTGGCCCACTGCGTGGAGGTGTATGTCGTGAAGTTGTCGCTGAATCGGATTGTGGCGTTTGCACTCTGCCTGTTTTCATTCCTCGCGAACGAGGCGAATGCGCAGCCGCCGTCGCCATCTCCCTGGAGTGCGGAAGCGTCTGTCGGCTGGGACATCGGGCTCAGCGGCGACTTCCTCGCAGCGGGTATCGGCACGATCAACAACGTGCCTGTAGTGTTCCAGTCACAGCCCTTCGACCAGGTCTACGGCAACGGCGCCGTGTGGCAGTTCGGCGTCGGCTACATGCTGGATGATGTGAACGAAGTGCGTGCGCAGTACAGCTACCAGCGTGTCGGCGCCGATGTCGTCAATCTCGGGACCGCTGGCACGAACGGACTGGTGGCGACATTTGACGACTATCATGCGCACAGCATCGAAGCCGGCGCACGGCATTACTTTGCGCTGCCGAGCGATCGTATGCGCCCGTATGGTGGCGCCTTGATTGGCGTCTCGATCATTTCGGAGATCGACGGCGTACTGGCCTCGCCGCAGGCCGGGCTCGCCAGATACGCAACCGATTTATACGACGGCACTGCCGCATTGACGCTCGGGGTGAACGGCGGTGTGCTTTACGCGATCAACGATCGCCTCGATGTCAACGGACAGATAGGATTTCGCTATAACAGCGGGCTGTCGAAGATCGATGCCTTCGTCGGAACCGGTCTCGAGGATGTCAACGACAAGAGCTCGCGTTGGACGATGCCGATTATGTTCGGTCTACGGCTGAAGTTCTGAGTGTTCGGCCGGCCTGTCCGAATAATTCAGAATACGGGCGACCAGCGCGCCGTGGACGCGCCCAGCGCCGTCAACGTCGAGTCGAGGGATCCCCAGACCACGTGGTCGGCGGCGACGTTTCCCCAGTCGATTTGATCCCCATAGAGCAGCGTCCCGTTGGCGTCATAGGCGAGGACGTTGTCGCCCCATACCAGGTGGGTTCCCCATATCTGAGTTGCGCCCCAGACGACGCTGTCGTATGCGTTACCCCAGACCACATGGTCGCCCCAGACGACATGGTCTCCCCAGACCACGTGAAGACCCCATGCGGACTCATTGAAGTACACGTAGTTGCCCCAGACGACGTGGTCTCCCCAGACGAGGTGCTGCGCCCAGTCGATCACCTCGCCGTTGGAAAGCGTGGTCGTCGGGGTCACACCGGTGGCGAGCCAGGGAGAGGAGACTGGTGTGCGCGTGTCAATCGCGCTCGCCAGCGCGATGGCGCCGCTCGCGTTGATCGATCCCGCACCCTGCGTCAGCACATCCACGTTGGGGAGCTGTACCGCCGTGAACTCGAGGATCGCTTTGACCGTGTTCGGCGATGGCGAGTCTCCTCCGCTCGCGTGGCGGCTCGCATCGATGATGTCGGCGACCACCCCGGTGGCGACCGCCGCCGCCATGCTGCTGCCGCTGAGTGCCATGTACGTTCTCGTGTCGGCCGTGGCCGTCCACTGCGGGTACCGTCTCGACAGCTGGCAGTCGTTGGCCATGAAGGAAACGACGCGACGGCCTGGCGCCACGACGTCCGGTTTCGCGTAGCCGTCGTACCATGTCGGGCCGCGTGAGCTGAAGGGCGCCACTTCGTCGTCGGATCGCGTGACCGTATTCTTGGTGTCAACCGCGCCGACAGTAATCGCGGAGGGCGCGTTACCAGGGGAGGTGATGCCGCCGTAGCCGACGTCGCCTGTCTGGCGGTTCATCCCTTCGTTGCCGGCAGCGACAACAACGACGATTCCCACATCGACCGCACGTTCGACAGCCTGCACGAGCGGATCGGTCGCGGCTGGTTCGTAAATGGGATGACCAAGCGACAGATTGATGACCGCGATCTTCAGTTTTTCTTTGTTGGCGATCGCAAACTCGATGGCGTCGATGACGGTGGTCGTGTAGCCCGATCCGTCTCCCGACAGAACTTTCATGCCGATCAGCTTCGAACCGTGTGCGACACTCCGGTACCGCGCGTCTGATTTGTCATCCTTGTTCTTGATCATGCCCGCGACGTGCGTTCCGTGTCCGTAGTCGTCGTACTGCTTGACCTTATCTCCGCTGCTGTTGACGAAGTCGTAGAACGCGGTGACGGGAATCTGGGCATGGTTCACAATCCCCGAATCCAGCACGGCCACGACGACGTCGTGGCCGGCGTCGGTCTTGTCCTTCAAGCCCAGCGTCCCAAGCAGCGCGTTATCGGCCAGCGTGCCCAGGCTGTCCGCGCCGGCATGAACAGGCGCATCGACCGACACCGAAATCACGTCGTCGCGCTCGGCGATGGCGCGCAACGTTCCGACCGGCACCGTTGCACTGAGCGCATCGATCGACTTGTGCTCGCGGACCTGGTCATCCGATCCGGCGAGATCCGACTTGACCTTATCGCTCGCGCCCTTGCGCGTTGTGACAATCACGCGAACCGTATCGCTCGAAGAGCCGACGCGGTCGAGGTGCTGAAGATACTTATCGATTTTGGCGTGAGCGTGCCGGTTGGATCGTTGATTTCGCGGCGCCGCAGCGTGCGGCCCCGCGGTGGTTGCCGCAACGACCACGAACACCAGCGCTGAGACGAGCCTCATTCGCACAGTAAGCTCCTGACGGTGGAGCGCAACGCAAGCGAGAGGCCACCTCGTGTATTGCCGGTAAATACATGATTAAAAAGTGTTTAGGCTCTGCGATGGTACCCGTTGCCGAATCGGCGTGATGTTCCGTTGTGAGACAAATCAGCAATCACTCTGGCAATAAGTCGTTCAACATGAATATGTTGATTGGCATGTTTCAATATCGATCAGACGGAACAGCAATTCTGCTTAGGAACGGGACACTCGACTGGGCTATCGCTGGCCGCTCGCCCACGCGACCGCATCATCGACGCTGGTAAAAATGCGGGTCTCGCTGCCGGATTCGCTCGCCTGCAATTCGGCAATTCGACCCGGACCAGATTGATTGGTCGTACTCGCAGCGATCACGGTTGCCCACCGTCCGGTGAGACGGCGGGCGCGACGGATCGATTGACAAAACACCAGGAAGGAATCGACGAATGCCTGATCCGGTGAGCCGGTCGCGGCGCGCCAATCGGAGACGACGGCAAACTCTGGCTTGAACTCCGGATGCGAGAGCAACCGTTCCATCGTTGCCATCCACGGGTTGAACACTGGCACGCCGGGCGCCCACGTGATCACGGCACGTCGGTGCGCGGGTTCCACCAGAATCGTCGCGCCATCGTGGGCGTCCTCGTCGGACGTCATAAGGTCCGAATATAACAATGATCGGTGGTCAATGATGAACGTTCAATGCTCAATGCCGGAACATTGAACATTGACCCGACACAGTGGTCCGACGCCGCAGGCTCGGTGTAGTACACTTGAAAGATACCGGTCATCGCGCTTGACCGGCAGAGGCGGGCCGTACCGCGGCCCGGACCCTGTGCAATCTCAGCCTGCGAACCGCGTCAGGGCCGGAAGGCAGCAGCGCTAAGCAGATCCTGACATGTGCCGCAGGCTCCCCGGGTCGCGGTAGGACCCGCCGCGCACGTCAATCAGCAATCGACAATCAGCCATCAGCACTTTCAGTGTCCAACTATCAGGTTCTGGCGCGTAAATGGCGTCCGCAGCGGTTCGAGGACGTGATCGGACAACGTGGTGTGACGCAGACGCTCCGCAACGCCATTGCGGCGAAGCGCATTGCGCAGTCGTTCGTGTTCTCGGGGCCGCGTGGAGTGGGGAAGACGACCACCGCGCGGATCCTGGCGCGTGGGCTGAACTGTGAGAACGGGCCGACGGCCGATCCCTGCGGCACGTGCGACGCCTGCATCGAAATCGCGCAGGGACGCGACATCGACGTGCTCGAAATCGATGCTGCGACCAACACCCAGGTCGACAAGGTCCGCGAGATCATCATTGCCGGCCTCGGCATGGCCCCGGTGCGCAACCGGTACAAGGTGTTCATCATCGACGAGGTGCACCGGCTCTCGGCTCAGGCTTTTGATGCCCTTCTGAAATCGGTCGAGGAGCCGCCGTCTCACGTCGTGTTCATGATGGCGACGACCGAACTCGAGAAAGTGCCGGCGACGATTCAATCGCGCTCGCAGGTATTCGAGCTCAAAACGATAGCCGTCAAGCAGATTGCCGATCAGCTCCGTCGCATTGCCGACGCCGAGCAGATTCAGATCGACGACGCCGCACTCATGCTGATCGCGCGCGCGGGCGACGGCAGCATGCGCGATGCGCAAAGCGCCTTCGACCAGGTGATTGCGTTTGCCGGCGATCGCATTGCTGCCGACGATGTGTCGACGGTGCTCGGGCTGGTTCGTCGCGATCTGTTGTTCGATATCGCCGACGCGGTCGCCGAGGAGGACGGCGCGAGCGCCTTTGCGCTGGCCGGGCGGGCCGTCGAATCCGGGTATGACTTACGGCTGGTGATCCGCGAGCTGGCACGCCTGACCCGCGACCTGCTGGTCGTGCGGATCGATGCGTCGCGCGTCAGCGACCCGGAATTGGCGGCCGAGAGCGAGCGCGATCGGCTGAAGCAACTGGCGGCACAATTCTCCAGCGAAGATCTGATGCGCGCGTTCGACGTCCTGACCAAGGCCGAAGCGGACATTCGAGGTTCCGCATACCCGCGCTATCACCTCGAAATGGCGATCCTGCGGTGGATTCACCTCCGCAAGCTGGTGCCGCTGAGCGATCTGATCCAGGGACTCGAGTCGACGCCATCCCGCGCCGGGTCCGCCGCAGCAACGGCGGGTCCGGTAGGAACACGGAGCACTGCTTCCGTTTCAGGTCGACCAGCGCCAGTTGCCGCGCCGGCGCAAGCCGCGCGTCCGGTTCAGCCGCCTCGCTCGCCGATCGCAACGGCGGCCACGGTCAAGTCGATCGAGGAGCGGACTGAAGCTGCTTCGAGTCGCTCGAACGGCGATGTCGCGGGCCACGCGTCACGCGTCAGCCCGGGCGAGCTGAAGGAGTCGCTTCTCAACGAGATCAGGAAATCGAAGAAATATTTCTACGGGACCGTCATTGCGCAGGCACAGCGGATCGACCTCGACGGCGACCGGATCGTGTTCACCTTCGCCCCGCAGCACAAAGCGTTGCGCGATCAACTCGAGCAAAGCCGGACGTCGCTCGAGGCACTCGCCTCGCAACTGTCCGGCCGCAAGATGACGATTACGTCAGTGGAAGGCACGGCCCTGGCGAAGGCTCCGGAAGATGCGGCCGGGCCGTCTGTGGCGAAGGACCGACAGCAGGATCTCCGTCAGCAGGCGCTTGCCGATTCCGGAGTTCAGGCGATGCTTGACGTGTTTGCCGCAGAGATCAAGGACGTGGAAGAACGAAAATAGTCAGCTTTGGGACAAGGATCGCCGAAATCGTGAACATCCAACAGATGATGAAGCAGGCCCAGCAGATGCAGGAAAAGCTGCAGAAGCAGATGGCCGAGATGCGGGTCGAAGCGACCGCCGGTGGCGGCATGGTGACGGTCGTGGTCAACGGCGCCAAGCAGGTGCTGTCGCTGAAGATCGATCCCGAGGTGGTCTCGAAGGAGGATGTCGAGATGCTGCAGGATCTCATCCTCGCCGCCGTCAACGACGCGCACCGCAAGGCTGACGAAGCGATGCAGAAGGAGATGGGGGGCATGATGGGCGGGCTGAAGATCCCCGGTCTGTTCTGATGGCCAGACCCGATCCGCTGGGTAGACTCATCGAACAGTTTCAGCGCCTGCCCGGCATCGGGTCGAAGAGCGCGCAACGGCTCGCGTTTCACATTCTCAAAACGCCGCGTGAAGAGGTCGAACGGCTCGCTGATGCGATGCGTGACGTCAAGGATCGCGTCACGTACTGCTCGACCTGCAGCAACATCACGGACGTCGATCCCTGCTACTACTGCACGGACGCCTCCCGCGACCGTCGACTGATCTGCGTCGTCGAGCAACCAGAGAACGTGACGGCGGTCGAAAAGACACGCGACTTCAAAGGCGTGTACCACGTGTTGATGGGCGCGCTGTCGCCGCTTCACGGCATCGGACCCGACGATGTGAAGATCAAGGAGCTCCTGGCCCGGGTCGGAAATGGCGGCATCGAGGAAGTCATTCTGGCGACCAATCCGAATGTCGAAGGGGAGGCGACAGCCATCTACCTCGCGAAGCTGTTGAAGCCGCTTGGCGTTCGTGTCACCCGCATCGCGATGGGAGTTCCCGTCGGCAGCGATCTCGACTACGCCGACGAGGTCACGATGCAGAGAGCCATGGAGGGACGGCGTGAGTTGTGAGCCTTCGTGCAATTCACCAATTCACGAATTCACCAATTCACCAATTTCACCCGATCCCAGCAAGTGCCGGAGCTTCACCATCAGGCTCATCCAATAAATGTTGGCGCCAATCGCGGCGAGGATGATGACGAGGGGGAGAGCGTCGACGAGAGCCAGGGCCATGATGCCGTAGGGCATCGCGGAGCGCGTGGCGACAAAAGAGATGCGCCAGACAATTGTCGACCAGCGCGAGGGCACAGCCTTGAAGCGTGTCCTGGCGATGTCGTGGAGTTTCTCCGGTTGCCCTGCGGTAATCCTGTTTCGCAGGTAAATCAACAACCCGAACGACAGAAGTGTCCCCGTCAGTGCGATGGCGCCGAGCCAGTAGAAGATCTCTGATCCTGTCTGTCGAACGGCGCCAATCGTGAGGCCGACGAAAATGGCGATGTAGTACGAATAGTCGCCGGCCGTTTCAATCCAGCACCCGAGCGCGGACTCCTGATACTTCAACCGGGCGATCTCGCCGTCGCATCCGTCGAGAATGCTGGCGGCAAGCGAGAGCATTCCGCCGATGACTCCGGCGATGTAATGGCCGGTACTGAAGAGCCAGGCAGAATAGAATCCAATCGCGACCAGCAGCAGCGACAGCTGATTCGCCGTGATCGGCGTCCGGATGAGTGCGATGCTGATCGGCAGCGACATTCGTCGATTGAATCGCGCCAGAGTCGCGTCGGTGTTTTTGTAGCTGGCCCGGCGGATTGTTTCTTCCGCCATCCGGAGGTCGTGTGCCGTTCTCAATTGAAGCGCCAGCTGCGCCTGCCCGGCTGAAACGTCGTCGCCCGAAGGAAGCGAGGGTCGGGCATCACGGCGCTCGGCGAGAAGACGATCGACGGCGTCCGGCAGCAGGGCAGCCTCGACGGTCATCCGCAGCACTCCGCTGACCCGGTATCCGCTGCCGGCCGGTACATCGCGAACGGCATCGGTGCCAACGGGGAGATCGCGTGCTGCTTCCAGCAACGCGGTCGACACGACCGAGCCTGCGCCCACCGATGTCACGGTGGCGGATCGCGGAAGATCGTGCAACAGCGCGCGCCATTGCTCCTCCGTCGTCACGACCTGCACACCGTTGATCGATCGCGCCAGTTGGCGAAAGCGGGTTCGTGACGTGGCATCGTGTTCCGGCAGCCAGATAAGCACGCGTCTGTAGCCGGCTCGCTGCGCTGGTCTGAGGACCCGCTCCGCAATCGGCAAACCCGCCAAACGGGAAAATGGTGAAACCAACACCGACTGGTGGTGAGGAAAATACAGCAGCGTGTGAGGGTGATTGGGTTCCGCGGGGTGCGGATGCACGGATGTGCCGGCGTCCGAACCTTTGGCGCGGCGCGGGTAAATGGCCAAGCCAATGGCCGCCCAGAACAAACCGCGTATTCGGCGCGCGAGCGCCAGCGCAGCGCCGCCGCTCACCGCGCCGACCGCCGCCACGGCGGCGAGGCTCGACGCTTCAAGCGCTCCAAGATTTGCGGGAATGAACGCCGACCCAAAGCTCGCGACCCGCGAAAACGTTTCAATCGCCAGCGCACTATTGAGAGAGATCGTCGCACCGGTGGCCCGTAAGATCACCCACGCTTCGAGGGCCATGCACACATACGCGACAACCGTGGCAATGACCAACACCGCAAGCCTGGTTGGATCTCCCCGTAACAGGTCGAGCATCTGCCGCTCGACCGCGGCGGCAAAACGCATGACGCGACCGCGGGCGAGCGATGTGCCAAGCCAGCGATCGATGCGGAGAATCCACGACTGGAAGTAGGTGCCGCGGCCGGCAATGACCAGAGCGGTGAACAGCGCGACAACGCCAGACGCAATCGCGAATGCACGAAAGACCCGGAACCACGTGTGACTGAGCGGTAGTCCGATGATGGCCAGGATAGACCCGACACCGACGATCCACGTTGTGACGATGACGTAGGCGATGCGTTCGAGCGCGACCGCGGCGGTCGCCTGCCGCGCATCAATCGCATCCCCGAGCAGAACCACCTTGAGGGGTTCACCGGCAATTCCGCGAAGCGTCAGATAGCTGAACGCTTCCGCCGCCAGCCGCACGCGAGCGAGCCGCGCGAAGCCAACTGGCCCCGGCGACCATAACTTCCGTGTTCTTCCGTGTCGTTCCGTGTTGTTCCGTGGCCCGTGTTGTTCCGTGTTGTTCCGTGGCCCGTGTTGTTCCGTGGCCGGAAAGCACCACGCCCACGCCCACGTGCGTACTAGGTGCCACAGCCCGCTGAACAACAGCGCGAGCGGTAACGCCACACCCAGTTCGCCGATCGTGTCGATCGCAGTTCGAAAGTTGATGTAGTACAGAGCGATCGCGAAGAGGACGACGCCGATGGCGAGGGCGCCTCCTCGAATCACGCGTTCCGCGCGTGGGCTTCGTCTCGAATGTGGATCGGTCACGCGACTTCCGGCTCAGGTCGCGAGCCGAGCAGATCCTCTGCGCTCTCGAGATCGGCGACCGTATCGATGTCACACCACGTTGCGCCGCCGACATCTACGGCGCGCATCAACCTTCGTGCCGCGAGCAGCCGGATGCCTCCGCTCAGCGTCGTATCGCCAGCGTGCCGCGCTTTGCGCAAGGCATCGAACACCACGGGATCGCAGACGAAGAGTCCGGTGTCCAACGCGTCGTAGGTCGTCAGCGTCTTGCCGATTGCGGTGATGCGATCGCCCTGCAATCGAACCTTCGTCGCTTCGGCGGCGATATCGGTGGCCTCGTGGCGCGTATCGACCGCGAGCAGCGATTCGCCCGCTCGCACGTGCGTACGCAACAGACGTGCGAGCACTGGTGCCTCGAACAGGTGATCGCCCATGAGCAACGCGAAGCGCCGCTCGCCCAGCGATTCGCGAACGGCCAATACGGAGACGCCGTTTTCAAGGTGCCACTCCGCGTTATAGGTGACGTGCACGGTCGTTCCGCGGGGCGCGCCTTTCGTCACCGTGGCGCGCAGCGCGTCGCATTGATAGCCGACCACAACGTGAAAGGTACAGATTCCGGCGTCGGCAGCCGTTTGAAGTGTTCGGAGAATGAGCGGCTGGCCGAGAACCGGTTGGAGCAGCTTGGAGTGATGAGACGTGGTTCGAAACCTGTCCCCGTTTCCGGCCGCGAGAACGACGGCGTCCCGTACTGGGACCGACGCACCTGGAATCACGACGACCTCGAGTCTCTTGACAGCCCGTGGACGCGAACACGTCACGTCCCGGGTTTTTTGTCCGGCTCGACCATGGACGAGCTCACTTCATTGGCGATATGCAAACGAAGTGACCGACTCAGTTGTCGCGGTGAGTTTCCTCAGCTGTCAGATCGCGATGGTTTTGGCGAGAGAGAAGGGTCGGCCAGCACCGCTTTTGGCGCCAGACCGCGTTGCACCAGGAACGCTGTGCCAATCAATGACCAGATTCCCATACGCGCTTTTCGCACAATCGAGACAGTGACACCGGTCGCCTGGTAAGCAGAGCCGCCAAGCCCAAGCAATTGCGTCATCAGGCTGGTCCCTGCTTCTCCCACTCCCACCTGGAAGGGAAGGAACTTGAAGGCGACGGTGATCAGGCGATCGGCGGTTTCGATGATGAACGACGACAGGAGCGGTGGCGCGGCGCCGAGAATCAGCCAGAGCGTCAGATGCTTCTCGAGTACGCCGAGCGCATGGAATGACAACTCCAATCCGACCAGTGGCGCGATCGTCTGCCGGCGGCGCGACGCAAATGTCAGAACTTCCCGTTCAACCGCTCTCAGCTTGTCGATTCGCGATCCGGCGATCTTCGCGACCGGCAGCAGCGTCGTCACCACCGAGGGACGCCGCCACAACACCCAGACGGCGACGGCAAACATCAACACGATCGCGCCGATCGCGAGCTGACTGACCTCGCGCAGCTGCACCGGCAAATCGACGCTGACGAGCAGCGCCGCCGCACCCGCCGCGATCATCGCCCCAACACTGAGCGTGTAGATCACGTTTTCGATCGCGAGAGCCGTCAAGGCCGGTCCAATCGGGATCCGGTCGCGCACGCAGGCGATCTTCGTCGGCTCGCTGGCAAGCGGGCCAAGAGGCGTCACATTGCCAACCGCATCGCCACACACGACGGCGGTAAAGGCCGTGGTGAACCTGAGTGTGTGCGGCGGTTCGACGCACAGTTTCCAGGCGGCCGCGCGCGCGGCAAACCGCAGGCCTCCAAAGGCGACGATTGCCGCGAGTCCCCACCCAATCTTCTGGAAGCCGGTCCAGATCTCGGACAGTCCGACTCTCGACACGAACCACACGAAGAGTGCGGTACCGGCAAACGCAATCAGTGCGCCGGTGGTCGTCACGTGTCGCGTTGGCCGAGGATCGGACACGCCGCCATCATATAATCTGCGAGCCTATGCTCCCCGGCTCTTTCCAAATGCCGGCCGCCCTCATTCTGCTGGTTGGCGGTCTCTGCTCCTGCTTCGCGGGCTATCGAATTTTTCGTTGGGTGCTCGCGTTTTTTGGATTCGTCTTCGGTGCGCTGTTCGTGGGGGCGGCGATGGGCAGCGATCAAACGTTCTGGATGATCGCCGCGTGGCTCGTTGGCGGCTTGACTGGCGCCGTCATCCTCTTTGCCGCGTATTTCGTGGGTGTCGCGTTGATCGGCGCCGGCATTGGTGCCGGCGCAGCGATGGCGCTATGGGCAGCGGTCAATCGTGAGCCTGGCATCTGGCCGGTGATCATCCTGGCCGTCATCGGCGCCATCGCGGCGCTCGCCGTGCAGCGGCACGTCATCATCGTGGCGACCGCCTGCGCCGGAGCGCAGACGGCGGTCGTCGGCGCCGCCGAGTTCATCGGCGGCCGAAACCTCGCTGTCGGCGGTCGTCAAATGGTGCACCTCTATCCGCTCGATCCACTGCCCAACACGCGATGGGACCTCATCGCCTTCGTCATTCTCGGCCTCGCCGGGCTCGTCATTCAGTTGAGGACGAGCACCGGCAGGAAATCAAAATAGTTCCATTGCCTCGAGTCACTAATCATCGATCGTTGCATCGATGAATCACGGTGCTGCTGACGTGGCTCGAGATTCACGATTCAGGCGATTCATGATCCATGATTAGTGATTCAGGATTCACCGTAACCACCATTGTGGATGAGTTGAACGGAGCAGATGAATGGCGACATTTTCTCGAACGGTAACGGTTGACTGGTCAGGGCCCATCATGGAAGGGAAGGGCGTCGCGAAAGCGGGAACCGGTGCGTTTACGCTGCCGGTGACGTTCCCGTCGCGAATCGGTGAACCGGCAGGGACGACGAGTCCCGAAGAATTGATGGCCGCCTCGCACGCCTCGTGCTACGCGATGGCGCTGAACGCCACTCTGGGGCGAAAACAGGCGAGCGCGTCGCGCACAGTCATTACCGCCACCGTCACCGCCGACAAAACGGAGACAGGGATCAAGCTGCAGTCGTCGAAACTCAAGGTCACGGCCGAAGGACTCAAGGGGATCGACAAGTCGCAATTTGCAGACGTCGCTCGAGAAGCGGAAAAGGGGTGTCCGATCTCGAATGCGATCCGCGGGAACCTGCAGATCGAGGTGGACGCGGAAGCGAAGTAGGCTTCAAGCTCCCAGCTTCCAGCTTCCAGCTTCCAGCTTCAAGCTCCCAGCTTCCAGCTTCCAGCTTAAAGAGGGGCGTCGACGTGCTGGTGGTCGACGCCGAGCCTCTTTTCCCTTTTCCCTTTCCCTTTCTTCCACACACTCAACGTCCGTCCGCTACCCCCCTCACTGGAAAACTCGGTCGGCCGCGGGTCACCGGCTTTCGCCATACACACCCGCATGTCTGCGCCGACCCAATCGAAAATGCCGAGCGAGACGACACGTGGTCCTTTACCGATATTGAGATAGTCGATCGCGACTGGCGACACGGTTTCGTCGAGTCGCATCAGCGCGTGCACCATCGTTTGCCCGCCGAAAACAACCGTCGTTTCATTGCCGCTTTGCGTTCGCGATCCATATGCGAGCAACGCTGGCTGCAGCGGTGTGCCATTGCTCACGAGCGACACCGGTAGCCACTCACCCTGCAGCTGCTCCAGAAGCGGCGTCGTGGCCAGAGCGAACAGTGATTCGTCGACGACTGGCGGTGTGGCGGTCGTTGCAGTTGCGCGGGCTTGCCGCGCGCCGCCGGTCACGTTGTCGGGACGGGCAGACGACACTCGATGAAAGCGCTCGAGCGCGTGGCCGCTTCCCTTTGTCGTGACCAATCGCGTTGGACGCGTGGATCCGACAAGGCCAAGACAGATGGTGAGCTCCTGGCCATCGAGCCTGTAGATGCCGTACGAGCGCTCGCCGGCTTCCGGCCCTTCGACGAATTCGACATCGATGTGCGGCGGATCCTGTTCGACATCGATGATGAACAGGCCTTCATAAGTTGCTTCTGGCGATTCCATCCGAAACCGATCGCCGTCGAGCAGGAGTTGTGCGGCCGGGAACGACGGCACCGGCATTTGCGTGCCGTCCGTCTCCAGGCTTGCGAATTTCCATCGGCCTTCAAGGGCCCGCAGCTGCTGCACGTGGCGCGCCAGCCCCGGCCAGTTGCCAAAGCCGGACTTTCGCGCGACGACCGACTGCGCGTCGGCGAGCCGAAAACCTGCGGCGCGAACCGCTGCGGGCTTCAGTGATTTGGCGGCTGGCAGATACGCAACGAATGCCTTCACCGCTTCCGGCTTGCCCGCGCGGAGGTCAGCAAGGAGTGTTTTGGCTTCGGATCGGAGGTACTCGAGATTGGGACGGGCGGGCCATGACTTCGAGGACTTCTTCACGACGAACCTCCATGCGCATGCCCGTGGTCCGCAGCCAGGCCGCACGAAGGTCGCGAGCTGCAATCGAACGGATGTTCCTGAAGGTGGGTTCAACCCTTTCCGCGGACCCGGCGGCGTCCTTCACGCCGACGGCGAGTATACCGCAGTCAATTGCGCCTGAAGGCGGTTGTTCTTGCGCGGAGAAACAGCTTGAGCGATTCCTCGACGTCGGACGGCAGAGGCGGTGCCGTTGCGTCGCGCACAATGCGCGGCGTCTCGCAATATGACGCGACGAATGCGGCGCATTTCTCGCATCCCGCGACATGTTCGTCGAGTGCCGCGTGCATCTCTACTGACAAGACTCCTTCGAGGTAATCCATGAGCAGTTCGACGCCGGAGACGCACCTGACCTCGCTCATGACCTCACCTCGACCAGGTTACTCAAGAACCCGCGCAGCATGAGTCGGGCGCGATGAACGCGCTGGCGCACGGTTGCCGGTTCCACACCGAGCGTCTGGGCCACATCCGCCGTCGACATCTCCTCCAGGTCCCGCAATACGAATGCCTCGCGATACAGATCGGGTAATCGCGCGACGACCTCGCGGGCTTTCTCCGCCAGCAGCCGCCGATCGAGCAGTTCGTCGGCGCGGGCTGCAATCTGAAGTTCCGCCGGCGTCGCCGCGTGCATGCCTTGATCGTCGAAGCGTGGCAGAAACGTCTCGAGCGACGCGGCGGGGCGCCGCATCTGCGCACGCCGGTGCATCAGCGCCGCGTTGGTCGCAATCCGATAGAGCCACGTTCCAAACTGCGAGTCGCCGCGAAACGATGGCAGATGGCGGTACACCTGAAGGAAAGTCTCCTGCAGCACGTCGGGGGCGTCGGTGTCGCTCGTGAGTCGGCATGCCAGCCGATAGATGCGCGCCTGATACCGGCTCACGATTGTCTCGAACGCAGAATCGTCTCCGGACGCAGCGCGCGCGGCAAGTGCCTCATCGCTCGGTTCCACCGTGGAGACGATCATAACCGTCCGTGTGCTTCCGTGGTCCGGGATCCCATCCGTGTTTTTCCGTGTTCTTCCGTGGCCTGTTTATCCGTGTTTTTTCGTGTTCTTCCGTGGCCTGTTTATCCGTGTTTTTCCGTGGTCTTGATCGCCGCTCTTACTCTTGCCGCCAGCTCGGGTGTGACTTCCGTGATTCCGTGGTCGTGGGCCGCATGCGCCACAACCTTCTGCAGGAGTTCCTCTTCCGTCGCCGCGCTCGCCGTAAACGGGCAGTCCGGAACGATTTCGGCGCAGGCAATGCGCTTCGCGTCATCAACATGCGGTGCTGGCATCTTCGTGCTCCTTTCGAATTCTCATGGTTTCCGTCCTTATGATGCCGCCGCGCGAGTGTCGTGACAGTTTGTGATCGGACCCCGGATCCCGGATCCCGCGCTTGTCACACGATCCCGGTCACGGACATCACAACACCATGGCACTCCGCGTCGCGGAATTGTGGCGATACCCGGTGAAATCGTTGGCCGGGGAACGATTATCGACCGCGCTGATTAGACATGATGGGATTGCCGGCGATCGGCTGGTCCGCGTTCGAGGACCAGAAGGTGTCCGAACCGCGCGTCGCCAATACCGGCTACTCGGACTGCGCGGCACTCTCGATGCGGAAGGTCATCCCCGGATCGCCGATCATCCCTGGAACAGCCCCGACGCGCTGGCGCTGGTGAAGGAGGCCGCTGGCGCCGACGCCTGGCTCGAAGCGTACGACGACGTCGATCGGTTCGACATTCTTCCATTGCTCGTCGCAACCGACGGCGCTATCGCTGCCTTCGGTCGTGATCTCCGGCGGCTCCGGCCGAACATCGTCATCGGCGGTGTCGATGGCCTCGACGAGCGCGATTGGCCGGGCGCGGAGCTTCACATCGGCGAGGTGATCATTCGACTCGATGCCTTGCGAGGACGCTGTCATATGACAACGATCGATCCGGACACACTGGAGGTGAATCCAGCCATCCTGCGCGACATCGTCCGCCGATTCGATAACAAACTGGCGCTCGATGCGGAGGTTGTGCACGCTGGAACCATTCGCGTCGGCGACGCCGTCACCATCGTCAGGACCATCGAAGCGCACGCGTGAGGATTCACTGAAGTTTTGTTACCATCCCGCGATGGCCCCCCTTGCCCGCTCGTGGGTGCTTCGCTGTTTATTGATCGTCGCCGCAATTGAGACGGTCGGCGCGCAAGAGGTCGACGATTTCGTGCGGGACTGGATGCAGAAGCAACATGTCCCTGCGGTTGCACTCGCAGTGATCAAAGACGGAACGTTGATCAAGGCGGAAGGCTTCGGTCTTTCCGACGTCGAAAACCACATATCAGCGCGACCCGACACCGTCTTTAAGATCGGGTCGCTCAGCAAGCAGTTCCTCGCGGCCGGGATCATGCTGCTCGTTCAGGACGGCCGGGTCACGGTTGACGATAAGGTCGGGAAGTTCCTCGCCGGGGCGCCGGCGCCGTGGGCCCCTATCACGCTGCGCCATCTTCTGACGCATACGTCCGGCCTTGTCCGCGAGTCGCCGGGATTCGACTTCAACAAGCGACAGTCAGATCTCGATGTCGTCCGGGCGGCCTATTCCGTTCCGCTCGCATCGGTGCCCGGCGAGAAATACGAGTACTCCAATCTCGGATATTTCGCGCTGGCCGAAGTCATCACACAGGTCAGCGGCAAACCATGGGCAGACTTCCTCAACGAGCGAATCTTCGTTCCACTGGGCATGACGGCAACGCGCGTGACGAGTCTGGCGGACATCATTCCGAACCGCGCCCACGGGTACGCGTGGAGTTCAGGCCAGCTGCAGAACGAGGATGATTGGCCGGCGATCCGGCCCAGCGGCGCGTTCGTGTCGACCATCCTCGACCTGGCGAAGTGGGACCGGTCGCTGTCGGGTGAGCAGATCCTGAAAGACGCGTCCAAACGGGAGATGTGGCAGTCGGTGAGGTTGAACAATGGCCGGACATTCCCGTATGGATTCGGCTGGCAACTGGATGATTGGCCCGCCGACGCACCGACTCCGACCGGCGTGCCGATGATGCGGCATGGAGGTGCCATCAACGGCTTCCGTGCCGGCTACGCGCGGTGGCCGCGGCAGCGGTTGACGGTCATCGTCCTCACCAACCTGACCAACGCGCCTTACGAAGGGCTCGTCGCGAACGTCGCGATCCGCTATGTCCCTGAACTCAAGACGCAGCCGGCCCGGTGACGCCCGTCGTCACTCACTCGACATCCGGAACCGCGTTCGGTCTGGAAATCGACGAGGAGTCCGGATCGCATAAACATGCAGCTCTTGCCGCGCATGCTCGAGCGCCCTCATGCTAGCGCGGCATGCCTGACTTGCAACGCGCGCGTATTTTCCGCCTTGCCATCCCGACGTTGCTGATCTGTCTCGGTTGGATCGGCGAGCTGTCGTCACAGACAAGTACGGGAGTGGAACGACCGCGCACGATCGTCACGACCGATCCCGAGCTCGACGACTCGAACTCGCTCGTGCGCTATTTGCTGTACGCCGCCGATCTCCAGACCGAGGGCATCATCTACGCGAGCAGCCAGTTTCACTGGCGCGGCGATGGCAAGGGCACGCTCTTCTCGGTGCCAAATCGCGAGTACTCGCGCGGCGGTGTCAATCTTTGTCCCTGCACATCATGGCGATGGAAGCCGGGCGAGCGCTACATCGATGACGCGGTGGATATCTACGCGAAGGTGTATCCCAACCTGAAACTGCACGATCCAAACTATCCGACGCCGCAGTCTCTCAAGTCCCGGATCCGCGAAGGCAACGTCGAGTTCGAGGGGGATACATCGAAGGACACGCCCGGCTCGGATCTGATCAAGGCCGTGTTGCTTGATGACCAGCGCGGTCCCGTGTATCTGCTCGCGTGGGGCGGCCAGAGCACGATTGCTCGAGCGTTGAAGGCGATCACGGTGCAGTACGGAAACTCGGCGGAGTGGCCGGCAATTCAGGCGAAAGTCTCGAAAAAGGCAATCATCCAGGCGTTCGGTGACCAGGATGGCACCAACGCCTCGTACATCAAACCAGAGTGGCCCGGCATCGAGTTCAGGCAGATGTCGACCGCGACGTGGGGCTATGGCGCGCGCGCCGTCGTGCGGCCGGAGTTTGCGCAATACCTGTCAGCCGCGTGGACGCGCGAGAATGTTTCGTCGATCGGTGCGTTTGGTCCGTTCTATCGCGTATGGCGCGACGGCAAACAAATGGTACCGGGGGATGTCTTCGACTACTTCGGCGAGGATGCGACCGCCGAAGAACTGCGGGCGAAAGGCTTCCGGGTCTGGACTCCGCCGCAGGAGAAGGGCGCGTGGATCTCAGAAGGGGACTCCTCCACCTTCATGAACCTCATCGACAACGGGCTGCGTGCGTACGAAGACGCGAGTTATGGTGGGTGGGGCGGGCGCAACGCCGCGGACAAGGACGCTGCTGGCGCCTCTCCGCGCGACTACGCGGCGGCGCGATGGTTCGAGTTCGCGCAGCGGGATTTCGCCGCGCGCATGAAATGGGCAGCGACGCCGACGTTCGCCGGCGCCAACCATAAGCCAAAGGTCTCGGTGACGAGCGGTCTGAACGTCACGGCAGTTCCTGGCGCCACGGTGCGGCTGGCCGCGACCGCGACTGATCCTGATCGGAACACGCTGACAGCCAAGTGGTGGCAGTACGCGGACGCTGATACGTATCCGGGCACGATCACTTTCTCAGCGGCCGACGCGCTGACGACGACGTTTCAAGTGCCGCAAGATGCGACCAACGGCCAAACGATCCATGCTCTGATTCAGGTAACCGACAATGGTGAGCCGCCCTTGACGAGCTTTCAGCGTGTCATCGTGACGATCAAGTCGCCCTAACGAAGGATACGTTCACTGCTTGGCGGCGCGGCGGAGTGTCTGATAGATCGGGCCGGTGTCCCCGCGGAGACCAATCCTGCCTCCGTCGCGGAATGCGATGCCGTCGTCCTTTCCCTCTTCATTCTTGAACCGCACGACGACCCAGTGATTCGCGATGTCGTTGGGCAGCGGCTCCCACCTCACCGAGAGGATTTGGTTGTACGGAATTCGCACTGTCTTCTTGCCGTCGGTAAACAGCAGCTCGTCGGCATTGACGGTCAGGTCGCCGGAGTTTTCGTAGGCGCGCATGCCGAAACCTTTATCCACGCGGCGATACCAGGTGGGCTTGAATATCGCCGGGAGCGGCAATTCGATCGCGTCAAACGTACCGTCTGGAACCACCGTCCCGGTCGAATCGCTTACGGCAGCGGCTGCTGAGACACGGTCAGCTGTGATATCGAAAATCGGCTCGTAAAAAACCTCGCGGTCGGTGAGCCTGAGCCTCGCGTCGGAAAAGACGCGCACGCGCGACGGATATTTCTGGCCCGCTGTCGCTTCCACCGGACATTCGAAGCGATAGCGCTGTTTCGGTTCCACGACTTTCAACCACTCGCACTTGCGCGAACCGTCCACGTTGTTCACTTCGAAGAGCGCCCAGAAACGATCCCTGGATGTCGTGCTCGTGATCGTGTGAACAAGCACGTACGCGTTGTCGCGTTTCGCGAGATGCACTTTTTCAAGTTCGTAGGATCTCGACTTCGGTGGTGTTTCCTGGGCCGATGCGCGTGCGATTGCGACGACGCCTGCAAGGATGATGACTATCGCGCGGATCAATATCTGGAACATACTGGTATCCCCTGGCCGGCCGGGGGGGCGTTTTATATCACCGTCCTGCCCTTCGCTCAATGATTCGCGGCGGTAGAATGATGACACGTCGCCAACCCTTCCATCAGAATCCGAGTCTTATACGATCATGCCAACGCACCAACCGTCAGCATCGCCGTCTGCCAGCCTGTTCACAGGCACCCTCACGGACGTGCGCCACGCCTTCCGTCTGCTGTGGAAGTCCAAGGGCATCACCGCAACCACGCTCGTGACTCTTGCGCTTGGCATCGGCGCGACGACGGCGATTTTCTCGACCGTCTATTCGTTGATGTTGAAGCCGCTGCCGTATCAGGAGCCGGAGCGGATTGTGGAATTGTATTCGTCGGCCGTGAAGGCGGGCTTGAACCACATGCCGGCCAACGTGCCGTTCTACCTCGATTATTCGAAGAACGCGACCTCCTACGAAAAGGTTGGACTGTGGACGTTCTTTTACGCCCTGGTCGGCGAGAAGGACTCCGTTGTCCGAACCCCCGGCGTCCGAGCGACGGCGGAAATCTTCGACATCCTGCGGATACAGCCCGTGATCGGCACCTTGTTCACGAAAGACCAGAACCGACCCGGCGCCGACAAGGTCATCGTGCTCACGCAGTCCTACTGGCAGACGCAATATCAGGAGAGTCCAGAAATCATCGGCAAGGAAGTGCGGATCGATGACGAAGCTTACAAGGTGATCGGCGTGGCGCCGCGCGTGTTGGAGGCGTTCGATGCCCGGATGAAATTCATCCTTCCGCTGAGCTGGCAGCCGGCTCAGGAGAATCCGCAGGGCCGCTACGGAGTGGGAATCCAGCTGTTTGGTCGGCTCAAGCCGGGGGTCACGGCAAGCCAGGCCGACGCCGAGGCGAAGACCCTCGAGAAGCGTTACGTCGACGCTGGACCGCCACCGCTGAAAGCCTTTGTCGAGCGCTCCGGCATGACGATGAACGTCGGTGGAGTTCAGGAGCAGCGGGTGCAGCCGGTGCGGCCGACGTTGTTGATGCTGCAGGGCGGAGTTGCGTTCGTGCTGCTCATCGGCTGCTTCAATGTCGCGAATCTCCTGCTTGTTCGAGCGAACGCCCGTCAATCGGAGCTGGCGATTCGATCCGCGCTGGGCGCGGCGCGCGCGACGATTGCGCGACAATTCCTGCTTGAAAGCCTGCTGCTGACTTCAATCGGCGCGGCGTTGGGATTGGGCGTCGCCTGGGTTGCGCTGCGGGTGACGAATTTCTATCTCGCGAAGATGCTGCCCCAGTCGCTTCCGGCATCGCTCGACTGGCGCGTGCTCGGATTTGCCATCGCGCTCGCACTCGCGATCGGCCTGCTCATCGGCCTGATCCCGGTGTTTCACCTCATGCGCACGAACCTGGCAGAAGTCATCCAGAGCAACTCGCGCAGCGCGTCGTCGAGTCGCGGCGTGCGCGCGCTGAGCGGCGTGCTTGTCGTGGCCCAGGTGGCAGTGGCGTTGATGCTGTTGACCGGCGCCGGTCTGCTGATTCAGAGCTTCGCCAAAGCGTTGCGCGTTGATACCGGACTCGAACCTTCGAACGTGGTGACCGCGCGCATCGCATTGACGCGTGAACATCGTGCCAGCGATGAAGCCGCCAACAAAATTCGCGAGCGTCTGTTGCAGGCGATGCGAGAGATTCCTGGCGTGACCTCGGTGGCGCTCTCGTTTTCAACGCCGTTCCAGGGAGGACTCCCGATTAACGCGTTCACGCTGGAGAACGATACGCTGCCGCCTGGTGCGCCGCAGCCGGGCGCCTACCGCGTAATCGTGACGCCAGGGTACCTGGAAACACTGGGACTGAAATTGGCAGAAGGTCGCTTCTATCAAGAAGCGGATATGGCGCCCGGGCAGCGCTTGTTCGTCGTCGACCAGAGCTTCGCGCGGAGATTCTTCCCCAATCGTTCTGCCGTTGGTGGACATTTCAGCTTTGGCGGCCGCCCGGACAAACCGGAAGACTGGCCCACCATCGTCGGCGTCGTGAAAGACGTCCCGCACAACGGTGTGGAGGAGAAGAGTGGCAATCCTTTCATCTATCAAATCATGCAAGGTGGACGACCGGGCGGATTGACCCTGTTCCTGCGAACCACCAGGCCGGCGGGTGAGGTGGTGGAGGCGCTGCGCAACCAGGTGCGCGAGATCGATCCCGCGCTTCCCCTCTTTGAAGCTGGCGCCCTCACGGAGGCGGTCGATTCGTCCTTCGACAACCGCCGGGCCGTGATGCTACTGCTCACGGCGTTTGCGGGTGTCGCGCTGTTCCTGTCGGCACTCGGTATTTATGGTGTGCTGGCTTACGACGTGTCACAGCGGACGCGCGAGATTGGCGTGCGGAGCGCGATCGGGGCGTCGCGAGGACAGATTTCCAGCCTGATTCTTCGACAGGGTTTGTGGAAGGGTGGGATCGGCGTCGTGCTTGGTTTGATTGGTGCCGCGGTTGTCAGCCGGTCGATGACGACGCTGCTGTTCAACGTCAGGCCGACAGAGCCGGCCGTGTATGCGGCGGTGTCGGTCGTGCTGATCGCCGTCGCGCTTCTCGCCAGCTACCTGCCGGCTCGCCGCGCGTCTCGGATTGATCCGCTGATTGCGTTGCGCGACGAGTGAACCATTACTTCACGTTGCACAAGCGCTTGACGCGATCAGCCTCTCCTTGTGGCAGACCGATCCGCGCGATGCGGTCCAGCCGCATCTTGATGTAGGCCGGATCGGCGCAGAGGTCAGGGGCGATTGGGGCAGTCGTGCGTGTGCGCTCGGGACCGACATAGAGAATCGCGTCAACGATATCCTCGACCCGACGCGTCACCCACTGGTCGCGCGGCAGCGGAACGAAGTCCTCCTCACCGCGAACGCGATAGCGCTCGGTGACGCCGTCGAACTCGTTGAAATCGGCGGCCCCTACGGTGGTGCCTCGGACGATCGTGAGGCTCATTGGCTTCCATGAAGCGGCATCCGCCTGCCATTTACTCAAGTCTCCGTCCGATCGCACCGTGAACACCGGCGTGCCGCCTGCTTCGAGCAGGCTGACGATCGTCTGCGCCTGCCAGGTGCTCATGTCGTAGTTGGTCCGGATTTCCTGCCGCATCAGATGGCCGTTGGCCCAGACAATCAATGCTCGGCGATTGTGCGCGAGCACTTCGCGCTGCACCAGGTGGGCTGGGTAACTATCACGCTGGATGACCCATTTGCGGTAGTCGGCCTTGGTGCGGATGTTGTCCCAATCCATGGGAGGATCGCCGAGGAGCACACGCAGCTTTCGCTCCGTCGGCAACGTCGCGTTCACCTCGCGCACGTTGCGGAAGAACGCGGCGGTATTCGCGTTGTCCAGCGCGGTCCCTGCCTGAACCGCATTGAGCCACGCGACCCGCACCGCTGGCTCCGACACGTCGTCGCCGCGAGTGTAGCGGTCCATCAGATCCTGGTACCGCGAGCTGCCGAACTCCACGACGATGTCGTTGACGCTCGCGGCAAAGCGGGGATCGCGAATGAGGGCTCTGAGCTGCGCCTGGACTTCATTGCCCTCGGTGTGGCCGCCAGGGTACGACACGATTCGGTGCGTGCGAAACGCATCGAGAATCGCCGGAATCACTTCCAACGGCGTTGCGGGCCGTACCGCCCCGCTCTGCGCCTGGCTGTGAAATGACAGGCCAGTCGCGACACACACCGCCGCGACGATGCAAGCAAACCTCATGGACGCATATTGTGCCGCATTACACTGGCTCTCGAATCTAAGTGACGGAAAAACACGGATGAACACGGATGGATGACATACTTCGCTTTCCTTCGGCGGTGAAACGTGATCCGGCGATCGATGCCTGGCTGAAGGCACAACGCGATGATCTACGGCCGCTGGTAGAAACCTGGTTCGCACGTATGCGACAAGGTGGCGGCGACGTACGCGAACTGATGCACGACGGCTGTCCGACCGCCTGCGTCGGCGACGCGGCGTTTGCCTATGTCAACGCGTTCAAGGATCACGTCAACGTCGGCTTCTTTTTTGGCGCGTTGTTGAAGGACCCGGCTCGCCTGCTGGAAGGAACCGGCAAGCGCGGGCGTCACGTGAAGCTCCGGCCAGGTCGTGAGATAGATTCCGCGGCGTTGGCTCAACTCGTGGACGCGGCGTATGCCGACATCAGGGCGCGACTCGGCAAGTGAATATCACCCCTCGCGCAGCGCGTTTGCCGGGTCGAATTTCGTTGCGCGGCGCGCGGGTACAAAGCTCGCCACACCCGCGCTCGCGGCAAGTACAAGCGGCACCACGCTGAACGTCACCGGATCGATCAGCGGGACGCCAAACAGCTGCCCCTGAATGAATCGTCCGAGGGCGGCCGCTGCGGCGAGTCCAACGATCAGCCCGATTGCGGCAAGCACGAACGCGCGGCTGACGATCATCCGCACGACATCGCGGGGCAAGGCGCCGAGCGCAAGACGAATGCTGATTTCCCGGCCACGCTGCGTCACGGCATAGCTCATCACACCAAACACCCCGATTGTCGCCAGCACGAGGCCGACGCCAGCGAACACTGTCAGCAGGCTGGTGTAGAAGCGCGGACCGCGCAGCGAGCGATTGACGAGCTGTGCCATCGGTGTAATATCGGCAACCGCGAGTTCCGGGTCGACGGCGCGGATCTCGCCGCGAATAGCCGCCGTGAGCGTCGACGGATCGGCATTTGTCCGCACCACCATCTTGGTCGATCGGATCGTTCGCTGCGCGAACGGCACGAAGACCATGGGAGCGGCCGGTTCCGCAGCGCTTCGCTGCAAGACATCGCCGACGACGCCCACGACCTCTCGCGCCACACCATTGGTGATGACGCGGCGACCAACCGGATTGTCGCCGTGGAACCAGCGCCGGCCGGCGGCATCGTTGACGATCGCGACGCGCGGTGCGCGCGTGTCGTCGATCGCGGTGAACAGACGGCCTTGCCGGAGCGTCGCGCCGATCGCCCGAAGGTAATCGGGCGTCGTGCTTGCCAACGCGATCTCGGCATTGACGTTCGCCGGTGGCGGCGGCGCGCCCTCGACTTCAAATCCAACCATCGCGCCGCGCCCGCTAAACGGCAACACGCTCGTCGTTCCAACGTGAGTGACTCCTGGTAAGGCGCGCAAACGCTGCTCGAGCTCGGAGACCCGAATCCGCGTTGGCTCATCCTCTTTGTACCGATCACCCTGGAGCACGACCCGGAACGAGAGCGCCTGCTCAACGCGGAAACCCGGATCCACCCGTGTCAGCTGGATAAAGCTTCTGACCAAAAGCCCGGCACCGATCAACAACACGACCGCGAGCGCCATCTCGACGACGACCAGCGCCGATCGCAACCGCTGTCCACTCATGCTGGTACTGCCGCGCGTGGTTTCGCGCAAGGCGCTCTGCATGCCGGCCCCGGTGAACTGGAAGGCAGGCAAGATCCCGAACCCGAGACTCGTCGCGATCGCGATGGCAAAGGTGAAGATGACGACCGTGCCGTTTACCGTGACGTTCTCCAACCGGGGAATGCCTGCGGGTTGCGCCGCCACAAGCGCGCGAGTTGCCGCGAAGGCGATCGCCAGACCGAGCAGGGCACCTGCTGTTCCGAGGACGACGGACTCGGTGAGCAACTGGCGGAGCAGCCGTACGCGACCGGCGCCGAGAGCCGAGCGCACCGCGAGCTCCCCCTGTCGGGCGGAGGCGCGAGCCAGGAGCAGGTTGGCGACGTTGGCACAGGCTACGAGCAGGACAAAGCCGACGGCGCCGAGGAGTAGGAGCAGAGGCGTTCGGACGTCGCCGACGACCACCTCGGTGAGCGGCGTCGCGTTGAACGTCAACGTGTCATTCGTGTCGACGAACGCCGACTGCAACTGCTTTCCGATTCGACGCAGATCCCTGTCGACCGTCGCCAGTGCGACGCCCGGTTTTGCCCGACCGAGTACCGTCAGGAACTCGCCGCGTCTTCCCTTCGCCGTTGCTGCACTGAATGTGTCGTTATACAGCAGGGGCGTATACACGTCGGCGTCATCGAACATCCGCGTGCCGCGGGTCAACACGCCGACGATCTCGACCGGCGTGCCGGCGATCCGGATCCTGCGGCCGAGGACCTGCGGATCGCCGCCGAATTGTCGCTGCCAGAAGCCGTAATCGAGCACGGCCACACCGTCGTGCCCTGGTTGATTGTCGCCCGGCCGCAGACCGCGGCCGAGCGCAAGTTGCAGCCCCAGCAAGTCGAACAGACGATCGCTGACGCTGGTCCCTCGTACCTCGCGTGGGTCGCCGGCGTCGAGCATCGTGTACACGCCGCCGGAGAACGCTTCGACCTGGTCGAGCGTTTGCGACTGCTCGCGCACGCTCATGAAATCAGGCGGGGAGAGCGGGTAGGGCGTGCCGTCGGGATACAGGGTTGTGACGCGATACAACCGTGCCGCATCCCGGTAGGGCAGTGGCGCGAGCAGGACGCCCTGGACGACACTGAAGATCGCGCTGTTGGCGCCGATACCAAGCGCCAGCGTGGTCAGTGCCACGGTGGTGAAGCCCGGTGAACGGCGCAACATGCGCAACGCATAGCCGGCATCCTGCCGCAACTCTGTCAGATATTCGGTTCGCGCCATGCGACGTCCCCTTCGTTCGTTGATTGCGACGCACTGTTGTCGCGGATTGTCGTAGTCGCCGAAACGGCGTAAGGCGAGCGCTCGCGCGCGCTCGGGTGGAACACCGTCGTTGATGAGTTCACGCGTCCGCATCTCGATATGGAACGCGAGCTCGGCGTCGACGTCCGCCTTTGCCTCGGGACCGAACAGCCGGCGGAAGCGAGACCATCGCGGCATTCAGGGTTACTCCTGCAGCGCGGGCGCCTCGAGCGCGGCGAATATGGCGGTGGCGTAGCGCCGCCAGTTGTCAGCTTCGATCTTCAGTCGCGCGCGGCCGCGACGCGTGAGCGCGTAATACTTGGCCTGCCGGTTGTTTTCCGACGGTCCCCATGTCGAGGTGATCCACTCGCGCTCTTCGAGCCGGTGCAGCGCGGGATAGAGCGAGCCCTCACCGACGGCGAGCGCATCATCGGTCGCCTGCTGGATCCAGCGGGCGACGGCGTAACCGTGCGACGGCCCCCAGCTGAGCGCCTTCAGGATCAGAAGATCCAGTGTGCCTCTGAGAATATCCGGTGTCGATGCCGCCACTGTTGCTCCCCTCGGGTTTCAAGGGGAACATACCTCAGGTCGCGCGCTGATTCAAGCGTAGGGACAGACGCATGAGGCCCTTTACAGGGTTAGTGGCGAGAATCGGGGAATCCTTACACCGGCAGACTCACAGTGTCGCTGGCGCGAAGCGGGCGCGGCTCCTGGCCGCGGGTCGCACTCCTGACAACCTATCTGAAAAGGTCTTTGCCTGGAGCCTCCGGCACCATCGGGGACAACGAAATCTCCCCTTTCCACACATCTTTCATCGCCGGGATGACTCGGTCGATGGTCTCCTGTGAAACCTGAGTCTTCTGACACTCGAACGACCGGCGCCCGGCGTTCAAATCGGCGTCGGTAAATGGCACTCGCACGGTGAACAACTCGGCTCGAGGAATCACAAACGGTGGCACCCCTCGGGTTGGATACATCGCGCGAATAGCTTCAGCGGGGAGAGAGGCATAAAAGACTCGTTGCGGGACCCCTGGGGCACCGGCTCGCGCGAGTTGAGTCACGATGCTGCTGACGATGCGGTGGTCGGGATGGCCATAACCGCCGTCTGGTCCCCATGTGATCACGACGTCTGGTCGCAACCGCTGCAGTTCCTCGTGTACACGTTGCGTGACCCGAATCAGGAGTGCGGGATCCGCGTTGTAGTTGCCAAGCGCGCCGTCAGGGAACCCGAGCAAGATCGGGGGATGGATGCCGAGCGCTTGTGCGGAACAACGTGCCTCCTCCTCACGCAGCCTGGCAATCTCAGGACCTCTTGGCACCGACGTGTTGGCCGCACCCTGCGCGCCATCCGTCGCGATGATCATGTGGACCTGGACGCCCTCACGTGCATATCTGGCGAGGATCGGCGCGACCGGCCCTTCATCGTCGGAGTGTGCCCAGACTGCGACGAGCGTCCGAGCCTTTCCTTGACCGCGTGCGATTGCCCCGGAGGCCACAACTAACGCCGCGATAACAGTGCAGACGATGACACGCATGGTCTTCTCCTTATATCGAGTCGCGAACGTCCTGCGCTTCTTCGCGCTCGCCGAATGATATCGAGACCCGCTCCAGCACGACGCGCTCCCATCGGGTTTCAAGGGGAACACAATTCAGGTCGCGTCCGGGTTCAAGCGCCCGGGACGATCGGGCTATCCGATCAGGCGACTGTCGACAAAGATCGTGTTGACGAACGAGCCGCCACGGACGACGTAATTCTGCGTCTGCATGTATTCGGCGATGTCGGGGATCTGCTTTCGCGTGCCGACGACCAGCGTCTCGGCACAGATCACCAGGGGACGGAACCGTTTGAAGTCGATGGTTTTCAAGATCGCCAGGTCCATTCCCTCGGTATCGACGGAGAGGAACGTCGGCGCGCCACCGAAATGCGTAGCCATGACCTCGTTGATGTCGAGCATCGGCATCTTGATGACACGCTCCACCTTGATACGGCCCCCGGTGACGCGCGTCATATGCTCGGACTCTTCCTTGGAGAACGTGTTCCAGGCCGACTCCGTCATGATGTAGTAATCAGCCGCACGCTCCGCCGTCACGCCGATGCCGGCCTCGAGCGTCGTGTCCTGCGGGCGTACGGCGCGCAGCTTCTTGGTCATCTCCACGTTCGGCTCGACGAGAACCCCACGGAGACCACGCCGGTAGAAGTAGTAGGTGTTGTTGATGACCACCGGATCGTGCGCCCCCACGTCCAGGTAGGTGATCTTGGGGATCTGCATGTAATAGAGCATGTAGTGGACGATCAGATCCTCGCCGCACTGTGCGAACGACATCTCGCCTTTTGGTGCGGCGGACTGTGGCCTGGGGCGTGCTGTCTGCGCCGGCTTCTGGTCCGCCGGCGGCGGTGCCGGAGGCTTCTGAGCGGGCGGCTGCGCAAACGCACCCAGGGGCACACCGGCGGCAACTGCCCCGAGGGTCGAGAGGAATTCCTGACGAGTCAACTTCATGCGATCTCCATCCTGCAACAGTGAAAGGACATTGCGCGCCAATCAGCCGATCCGTTACACTACTCGTTCTTCCACTCGCGCGTCTGCGCTCAGTGTTCCTCAGTAGCTCAACGGCAGAGCATCCGGCTGTTAACCGGAGGGTTGGTGGTTCGAATCCACCCTGAGGAGCCACCTCCAAAGAATTGACCCAAGTCGCGAAGCGGCAAGCTATTGCGAGTTCCAGGCGCGAATCGATCGCATCGACGCCGACTCCACCATTTGTCTCCTGGCCGGCGGCCGCGCGATTGAGCAGTCGTCTCGCGCGAACGTCCACGCCATTCTGTTGACATCGGTCAATCCCGGCGCTTGACAAACCCCCAGCGACACGTCGATACTTCAGCCAGCTATACATAGCTGGCTGTTGATATGCCGAAGCATACGAACGATCGACTGCAGGGCACGCTCGACCTTCTTATTCTCAACATCCTGGCTCGCGGCGGTGCGCAGCATGGCTACGCCATCGCGCAGCGAATCCACCAGGCGACGGACGATTCCTTGCGAATCGAAGAGGGGTCGTTATATCCGGCCCTGCAACGCATGACGCACGAAAAATGGCTTCGCGCGGAGTGGGGGTTGACCGATAGCGGCCGGAAGGCGCGTTTCTACACCATCACGCCCGCCGGCCGGCGGCAACTCGCAGAAGAAGAGCGCCGCTGGCTTCAGCTGACCGAAGCCGTGGCCAAGGCGTTGCGGTTCGCGTGAGAGGCCCTATGTCACCACTTCGACGGCTATGGAATGTCCTACGCCGCTCGCGTATGGACGAGGACCTTCGGCAGGAGCTGGACACACATGTCGCACTCATCGAGGAGGAAGAGCGCAGAAACGGCCTGACTGCCGAGCAGGCGCGGCGGTATGCCAGAGCGCGATTCGGCAACGCACTCATGTACCGAGAACAGGCCCTCGACGGCGTGATCGCGACGTGGTTCGAGGACGCCTGGAAGGACGCTCGTTTCGCGGCGCGCGTGCTGGTGCGCGCCCCCGGGTTCTCTACAGTTGCCGTGCTCACCATGGCACTCGGCATCGGCGCCAACGCCGCGATCTTCTCAGTCGTGTCTGGTGTCCTCCTGCGGCCGCTTCCGTATCCGCAGTCGGAGCGGTTGATGTATGTGACCACCCAATTCCCGGCGCTCGGCTCGGCCGCTACTCCGCTGTCGGCACCCGAGTACCTGGAGTTTCGTGCCGTCAACCGGTCCTTCGCAGTGATTGGGGCGTTACGGCCGGGAGCGGGCGAAGTCAACCTCACGGCGCCTGACGGAGCGCGGCGCGTGCGATCGGTAAACGTAGACGAGTATCTCCTCGACGCTCTCGGCCTGCAGCCTGCGCAGGGTCGGTTGTTCGCCCGCGGTGAGACTGACAGGACGGCCCCTGACGCTCCCTTGCCGCCGCTCGCGATTCTCTCGCACGAGTTGTGGCAATCCGCGTTTGGCGGGAAGCCAATCATCGGACACATGGTGGAGGTCAACGCCCTGCGCCGAGAAGTGATTGGCATCATGCCACCTGGCGCCGATGTCATGGACTACCGGACGGAGATCTGGTTGCCGCTGGGGCTGAACCCGCTCAACCCTGGGGATCGTCGGAGTCACAGCCTGCGCCTGATCGGAAGATTGAAAGATCAGGTCACGGCCGCGGCAGCCCAAGCGGAACTCAAAACACTCAACGAGCAATGGGGCGAACGGGTCGGCGTGACCGATCACATGTTTGCGCCCATGCCGGCCGACGCTGCGTCGCGGGCGTCGACCCCCGACGCCGGTCATGTTCTGCAGATGGTCCCTCTCCACGATCAACTCGTGAGCGGCGCCAGCCGCGCGATCTGGATGCTTCAGGCGACCGCCGGATTGGTCCTGTTGATCGCCTGTGCCAATCTCGCGAACCTCTTGCTGGCGCGTGCGGCTCTGCGCCATCGTGAATTCGCGGTGCGCACGGCTCTGGGAGCAAGTCACGGCCGTCTCCTGCGGCAGTTGATCATCGAAGGCCTGTTGCTGTCGACCGCCGGCAGCGCACTGGCGTTGTGGCTCGCCCGTTTCGGTCTATACACACTGACGCGGGCCTATCCCGCTGCTCTGCCCCGGTCGGCCGAGTTGCGCGTCGATCTTCCCGTGTTGCTGTTTACCTGCGGCACGGCCATCGCCATGGGCATCATTTTCGGGCTGGCGCAGCTTCGGCACATTGGCGGGAAAGGTTTGGCCGTCGCGCTCATGGAGGCGGGCAACAGAGGCGCAGTCGGCGCTGTACGGCGGCAGGTGCGCCGCGGCCTGGTGGTGGCCGAAGTCGCGTTGGCGGTGATCCTCGTGATTGGCGCGGGCCTGCTCATACGCACGGTTTACAACCTTGCGAACGTCGAGATGGGATTCGACAAGTCGCGGCTGGTGACGTTCTCCATAAGCCTGCCGGACAGTACGTATCCGGGGCCGAACAAACGAATGCAGGCGTTCCAACGTGTCCTCGATGTCCTGCGCGCGGTGCCGGGTGTCGAGGCGGCGACGGCAATGTACGAGCTGCCGCCGAATTCGCCCGCCCTCAAGAACAATACCCGCGTCGCCGGGACGACGGCTCCGTCGCCAGAGCGGTTCCAAATCGTTGATTACTATCAGTACGTGGTGCCCGGCTATTTCGAGACGATGGGGATCCCGATCGTGCGGGGCCGCAGCTTTCAGCCAACTGATGCCACGTCCTCGGGCCTGGCAGCAATCGTCAACGAAACGTTCGCAACGACGTTCTGGACAGGCCGAGACCCAATCGGACAGCGCGTCAAACCATGCTGCAACGATCAGCCCCCGTGGTTTACCGTCGTCGGGGTGGCAAAGGACGTCAAGCAGGGAGGTGTCGAGCGGGAAACAGGAACCGAGCTCTACCTGTTAGTTGAGCAGGTCGCGAGACCGGTTCCGGGCTTGGGGATTGCGCCGCTCAACCACGTTGTGTTGCGCACCACGCTCGCGCCAGCGGCCTTGGCGCAGACCATTGAACGCGTCGTTCGTGAGATGGACCCTGCCGTGCCGGTGGTTCGTCTTCGGGATATCGAGGCAGTCGTTGCCGAATCCATCCAGCGACCTCGCTTCCTGGCGCAGCTCCTTGGCCTTTTTGCCGGGCTGGCGTTGCTGCTCGCCGCGGTGGGCACGTATGGGGTTGTTTCCTCGATCGTTGCGGAGCGCCGGACCGAGATCGGCATTCGCATGGCGCTCGGCGCGAATCGATCCAGCGTGCTCGCCCATGTGATGAGAGAGGGTCTTCTCCTCACTGGCATCGGTGTGGTTATTGGAGTCGCGGGGGCCTTCGGCCTGAACCGGCTGATCGTGTCGCTCTTGTTCGGTGTGCGACCGACAGATGTTCTCACTTTCGCCGGTGTCGTTGCGACGATGATCGTCGTCGCAGCGGTGGCATCCCTGCTGCCGGCCTGGCGGGCGTCGCGACTGGATCCCGTCGCGGCACTCAGAGCTGACTAGATGGGGGGATGGGACGTTGATGTTCTGCCGCTTCACGCAACTCGGCGTGTTGCGGCTGTTGACTGCGAAGGCGGTGAGGAGCGACGAATCATGGCCCAGTCGCACTCGACCCACTCCGCGACTCTGAAGCTCGAACCCGCGCGCAGCTGCCTCGTCGCGTGCCGGCCTAAACTTCCCACCTGGTGGCGCGGGTGCTCGGAGAAGCGCCGGATCTCTCTACTCGGTATCGCGTCTCCGCGCGAGGGTTGCCTAATTTCGGTGAGCGGAACCGGCGGAAGTAATGGTTCCCTCGAACCAGCCGTAGGTGACGTGCGTTCCATCGTCACTGGTTGCCACAACGTGCGTGCGGTGCACGGTAAAGCTCCCCTCGGCACCGGAGAATCGGCCCGTTCCACCTGTAATGGTGTGAATCTCCGTTATGGTAAAGACCACGTCGCCGGGTATGGCCGATCCGACAACAGTCGTATCGATGCTGTCTCCATTAGCCGCTTCCCAATGAGCCGATCCTGTGTTCGTGAAGTTCGTAAAGTCTAAGGTCACGTTCTGCGTGACTGAGAATTGGCCGAAATGGGTGCCACTCCCTGTCGCGGTTGTCACCATAGTGGTACCTGTGACGGCGTCAGAGCCTTGGAACGTCCCCTTGAGCGGCACCAACTGCTGTGCCGCCGCCGGGACGACAAGCGCCGCCGCCAAGATCATCGCCGATATCGGGAGGTAAACACGGCATCTCGTTCTGTTTGTCATTTTGCGCACCGTAACTGATATTGGGTTAATCGCTCAGGTCGCCAGGGTCCCTGCGGGATCGTCGAACGCCAGTTTTGCTTCGCACCGAGGGCAGTGTGGTATGTCGTCCGGATCGGCCACCCCATCTTACGCCTTTGCGCCACGGCTGTACCTTCATCCCCGCGATTCCTTATTCCGCAACCACGCAATCAACCGAAAACGAGTGGCTCCCTACGGGCGATAGTTGACACTGACCCCCTTCACACACTCCATCGGCGCGGCTGGCCTTTGTCAGTCGATCCGAAGCGCGTCGACCGGCTGAATCGAGGCAGCTCGGTTCGCCGGAATCGCGGCGGACATCATCGCAGCGACAAACAGCACCAGGCTGACGGCGACGAGCACGATCGGGTCGTTCAGATTGCCGATCGACCACTGGGCGACAATCTTGTTAAGCCCCACGCTCAATGCGAGACCAGCGACGAGGCCCGCGACGATGGCCAGGACCGCCGGCTGCACCGCAGCGTTGACGATGCGCCCGCGACCGGCACCGAGCGCCATACGGATGCCAAATTCTTTGAACCGGCACGACACCGCGTACGACACGACACTGTAGAGCCCGACCACGGCGAGCATCAGCGCAAACATCGCGAAGCCGAGTAACAGCAACGTCACAAACCGCTCACGGGACCAGCCCGCGCTTGCCAGCACGCCTTCGGCTCTGTAGACGCTTACGGGTTGATGGGGATCGACGGTACCCACGGCTTCCCGAATCGAACGGGTCATCGCAAGTGGGTCGGGACTCGTCCGCAGGATCACATTCAGGGAATCGCTCAGCATGAGCGTGTACGGCACGTAGATCGACGGCGCCGGCGGCTCATGGAGACCGACATTGGGTGTGTCGCCCACGACACCGACTATTTCGAACCAGCCGTCACTGCCGGGCGCCGCCAGTCTGAATGGGTTGGGTGGCTTGACGTAATCGGGCATTCGAACGCGCCGTCCGATCGCGGATTCGTCAGGCCACCACGCACGAGCCATCGTTTGGTTGACGACAGCGACGTGGGGCGTTCCGCCGCTCTCTGAATCTGACCACACGCGGCCTCGAATGAGCGGGATCTTCATCGTCGAAAAGTAGTCGGCGCTGATCCGTTGGACAATCGGTGCTTCGTCTCCGGGCGTGTCCCGGCCGGGAACTTCAACCACCGACCGTTCGCCCGACTGCGGTGGTATCCCGCTGTAGGTGGCGAGCGCGACCGACTCGACCTGGGGCACCTCTGTCATGCGATCCCGCAGGCGCTCGTAAAACGTGGCGCGGCCGTCCCATTCCCTATACGTGTTCTCGGGAAGGTTGATCGTCGCGACGATCACATCGTGCGGATCGTAGCCAAGCGATGTCCGGTACAGACCGATGAGCACCCGGACAGCCGCGCCGGTGCCCACGAGCAACAGCACCGTCAGCGCGATCTGAGCCGCGAGCAGGAGGTGATGCGCTCGTCGGCTTTCGACGCCGGCGGTCGTCCGGGCCGTCGACATCAGGCGTGGGCGCGAAAACGACCAGGCCGGTGACAGTCCACAGATCAGGGCCGACGCCATCGCAAGGCCCGCACTGAACAGCAAGACCGGTACATTGACGGGCACGGCCATGAGGTTCCCGACCGGAACCGAATTGGAGGGCAAGCGCCTGAGCAGAGCCGGCAGGGCCCAGTAGCCCGCCGCAACGCCCAGAGCGGCGCCGCTGAATGCCAGGAGCAGCGATTCCACGAGGAGCTGCCTCATCAACCGTCCACGACTTGCCCCTATGGCGGCCCGCACGGCGAACTCATGCGCCCGCGACGTCCCGCGCGCCAACAGCAGGATGGACACGTTCGCGCATGCGAGCAGGAGCAGCAACAGAGACGCCGCGAAGATCAACAGAAGGGTCGGCACAAAGCCGGCCGCCCTTCGTGTCTCCACCAGCGTTCGTACGAGGGGACGCACGTCCTTCGGAAAGCGTTGCGGAGCTTCTTTGGCGAATTGGTCGAAGAGCAGCTGAAGTCGTTCTTCCGCCATGCGTGGATTGACGCCCCGCTTGAGACGGGCCTGGACGCTCCACGCGAAGTTCGGATCGAACGTCAGATCCAGGGGAACGAGAATCTCCGGACCAGTGTAAAAGTATTGACGTGGCAGCACGCCAATCACGGTGTAGGGTTCGCGGTTTAGATGGACGGTCTGCCCTACTGCCTCAGG
>Ga0207701_10000048_pt1 | contig 96375 bp, 81 predicted proteins | sample KBSSwiSSwithPhiX_FD_184294 | JGI IMG/M metagenome (GOLD analysis project Ga0207701, IMG submission 184294) | Switchgrass rhizosphere bulk soil microbial communities from Kellogg Biological Station, Michigan, USA, with PhiX - S5 (SPAdes) (version 2) | ecosystem: Environmental > Terrestrial >...
CCGCACCCCCAGAACCGAACCTTCCGACCCCTCCTGCCCCACCGAACCCCCGAACCCTTCCCTTGTCCGCCGCGGCTGTCAGGCGTGCGTTCCATTTGAGAGGATAGGGACCCAGTGAAGACGGCAGCTTTCACCGTCGTGCTGCTGGCCGGCGCGGTGGCCGGTGTGGCGGCGCAGACGGCACCCCATGCGCCTGCAGAGGCCACCGTCGTCCCAGGCGTTGCGGCGACGCAACCGAATTTTTTCCGCGCGCAGGAGTTGCAGGCCACCAGTCCCACGACGCGGAGGCACCGCTGGCTCGATCTGCAGGCCGCGCAGGTGGAGACGCGCTACCGGTTCATCGAGACGAGCGCCGGGGTGACGGCGACCAATCAGTGGCAGCACCGGCAGAGCCTGAAGGCCGCGTTCAAGTTCGACGAGAAGGGCAACTACACGATCCAGTCGTTCATGAGCACGGGAAACAGCTTCACCGGTACGTGGGATCCGACCGGCGTCGGCACCGGCGATCCGACGTGGGACTTCCGCGTCCGCCGTCTCTACGCGCAGGCGATCCCCAGGAACGGGCTGGGGCTGGCCGTGGGCAGCTTCGACGTGACACGCGGCGAGACCACCGAGATCACCAACTTCGACAACGACGCGTTCATGCAGGGCTATCGCATCTCGCTGAAGCGGCCGCACGAGCTGTACCTGGACGAAGTGTCGGTGACGGCCGGCTACCTCGGCGACCTGGCCACGACCAACGTGTTCAAGCGCTTCAAGTGGATGAACGACCACAACTACACGCAGGTGTTCGGCGCAAAGAAGGTGTCGACGTCGGTAGCCCTGTCGGCTGACTGGTCCGAGCTCAACGGCGACAGCACGCTGCGCGAAGGCGTAAGGCTCGACACGAAGCAGTTCGGCAACGTGATCGATGCGGTCCGCTTCGAGCTCTATCAGCGCGTCGACTCGCCAACGGGCAACGGCGCGGCGTTCGCCGTCGAGCGCGTGGTGAGCAAATCTGTGTCTGTGAACGGCGGCCTCGCCAGCAACGACAAGGACAACGGCGCCCTGAACGGCGACCGCTACGCTCGCGGCAAGCGCTACTTCGCGGGCACGACGGTCACGTTCCTGCCCGAGCTGACGCTGAGCGCGTTCTACACGCACGCGTTCAACAACGACTTCGCCGTTGGCAACAACCAGCGCTTTGAGCTGATCCTCACCTACAACGTGCTGAAGGCGCTGCAGCGCCACGGCGCGTGGTAATCCACAGATTCCACAGATTCCACAGATTGAGCTCGCTCAGGCTGAGGTTGATCCGATCCCGTGGACATCATCCGGACCGGCGGTTCGAGGCCCCGGGTCCGAATCAGCGCTGGGTCGGTGACACAACGGAGTTCGTCATCGGCGGTAGCGGCACGCTCTATCTGGCGGTGGTCCTCGACTTGTTCTCGCGGTTCGTCGTAGGCTGGGCCGTCAGTGCCGTCCGATCGGCACGTGACGATCAAAGCGCTCGACATCGCGCTGAAGCGGCGGTGTCCCGATGCGGGCCTTCTGCATCACTCCGACCAGGGGTGCACGTAGGCGAGCGAAGACTACAGGCGGTGCTCGAAGCGAATGGGATCACCTGCAGCATGAGCCGTCGTGGCAATTGCTACGACAACGCGGTCATGGAGAGCTTCTTCTCGAGCGTCAAGAGCGAGGTGGCCGACCGCTTCGACAGCTGCGGCGAGGCCAAGCTGGAGTTGTTCGATTACATCGAAGTGTTCTACAACCAGCGGCGCCGGCACTCCACGCTCGGCCAGATCAGCCCTGCCGCGTTCGAGCGAGGGACCGCTCAGGTGCGAGAAGGCAAGGACGGGACAATATGACGATCAGCGAGGCCCAGTTGGAGATCCGTACACGATTCGTCGGTGGATTTTACGGGCAATTCGTGTCGGGTACCCTGTGGCTCACCTCGGCGGCCCTGGCAGTGTGGCGCGGCCCCCGTGCCTCCATCCTCATGCTGGTGGTCGGCGGATTTCTTATTTTTCCAGCGACCGAGTTACTGATCAGGGCCGTCGGCGAGCGGGCCCCGGTCAGCCGCGCGAACGCGCTGTGGTCCCTCGGTATGCAGATCGCGTTCGTCCTGCCGTTGTCGATGCCGCTTCTCCTTCCAGTCGGCCTCTATCGGCTGAATTGGTTCTATCCGGCGCTGATGATCCTCTTAGGGGCCCACTATCTGCCCTTCGTGTTTCTCTACGGCATGCGGATGTTCGCCGTGCTCGCGGCCGTCCTCGTTGGCGGCGGCACCCTCATCGCCATGTACTTCTCGGCCAGCTTCAGTGCCGGCGCATGGTACACAGGGACCATCCTACTGGTGTTTGCGGAGCTCGGGAGAATGATCGTGAACCATGAACGTCGCGCCAGCGCTCACGCGGCATAGCTAATCCGTCCACCAGATCGGATCAAGCTCAGGCCTCGACCGGCGGCCGCGGAGCCGATCCGTGTGGCGTGAGAGGCAGCAGAGATCAGTCGCACTGGCTGTCTCGCGATTCATCTCTGCCGCGTCTCACGTCACACGCGCGCCTTCACCGCGCTTCCGGTCGAGCCAGTCACCGTTTGGAGGGGCAGGTCCCATCTGTGCAATCCGTGAAATCTGTGGATGAAGCTCTCCGTGAACTCCGCCGCTAGAGTCGCGAATGACTCCACCTGGGGTCACGCGCCAAGCTCCGTCCGCACTTCCACATCGTCCGGGTCGCGGCCGCGGGTAGACGGCTCCACGAGCAGGCCGGCGTGATCGGCCCATAGCCAGTAAAGCGCCGTGGTGGAGCTGACCGTTCCGGCCACGGCGCCAATCACCCGCGGGTCGATGGACTGGCTCGCGAGCCCCGCCGCCAGCATCGACAGCATCATCGTCCCCCACACCAGCGACTCGTTCGTCGCGAACACCCGTCCGCGGAACTCGTCGCCGACGTGGCGCAGCAGGAGCGACCAGTTCATCACCGAGCTCACCGCCACCGCCGCGCGCGAGAGGCCAATCCAGAACAGCGCGACACCGAAGCGCTGTGACTGGCTGAACAGCACGTACGCGCCGCCGTGCACGAGGTAGCAGATCGCGACCGTGCGCTTGTAGGCGTCGAACGAGAGCCGCGGTCCCAGCCGATGGGCCACGAAGCCGCCGACAATCAACCCGCACCCGGCCGCCGCCCAGACGATGCCGATGCCGGCGGGGCCGCGGTTGAAAACAATTTCACCGAACAGGCTGAAGAGGATCTGCGCGGCGCCGCCGCCCGACGCCCAGCCCACGCCGAGGAGCGCAATCGCGAGTAGCAGCGGCTGCCGGCGCATGTAGCGCAGCCCTTCCGCGTACTCGCGGAAGGGCCGCATCATGTCGGCTTCCGTCATCGGCTGCGATGACCGGCGTGGCTCGCCAGGCGGCAGCGCGAGCCGGCTGATGGCCCACGCCGAGAACGCGAACGACAGGCCGTTGAGGATGAATGCGGCCGTATAGCCGAACTTCGCGGCGCTGAACCCGCCGAGCAGCGTGCCGATCGTCGTGGTCGTCCACTGCGTCGTCTGCGTGAGTGAGTTGGCGGTGTGCAATTCCTCGTCGGTCGCAATCCTCGGCAGGATCGCGGCGCGGCCCGCGGTGAAGAACGGCGACGCGAACATCAGCAGCCCGCTGAGGACGTACAGCAGCCACGGCTTCGGCTGGTGCACCGTGAGGACGAACAGGACCGCGAGCACCGCGCGGACGAGATCGGAGGTGATCATCACCGTGCGGCGATCGAGCCGGTCCAGCACGACGCCGGCGAGAGGGCCCGCGAGGACGGCGGGGACCGCGCGAGCGAGCATCACCCCGCTGACGACGAGGCCCGACCGGGTCGTCGCCAGGGCCAGGCTGAAAACGGCGATGTTGTTGAAGTGGTCGCCGATCTCGCTGACCACCTGGCCGGTCCACGCGTAGCGATAGTTGCGGTTCTGCCGGAGCAGGTCGAGAAAACCGGGCATCAGGCTTCGGGATTCTCACATTTTTCGTGGCGATCGTAGAATTGAGGGATGGCTTCCGTTCCTTTCGATCGTCTGCCGGCCTCGGCGCGGCTCTGGGTCTTTGCCGCCGAGCGTCCGCTCGACGCCGACGAGCGCTCGCGGGTGCTCGGCGTCGTCGACGAATTCCTGTCAACCTGGAAAGCACATGGCGTCCCGCTGACGTCGGCGCGCGACGTCCGCTACGACCGATTCCTGCTGGTGGGCGTGGACGAGGCGTCCGCGGGCGCCTCGGGCTGCTCCATCGACGCGATGGTGCATCACCTCGAATCGCTCGAGCGCACGATGGGCGTGGCGCTGCTCGATAACGGCCCGGTGCTCTTCAGGCAGGACGACGCGATCGAACGCCTTCCCCGGCCGGCCTTCGCCGAACTGGCCAGGCGCGGCGACGTTTCGCCCGACACCATCGTCTTCGACAACACCGTGACGCGCGTAGGCGATGTCCGCGAGGGCCGCTGGGAGCGGCCGGCCCGCGAGTCCTGGCACGCCCGCGCCTTCGGGCTGTCCTGACGCGCACCGCAGCACTTCTGCACTGTTGCCGGAGAGGTACGTCCTTGCTAGAGTGCCAGTGCCCGGAGGCTCAAGGTGATCGCGCTGGTCTGGCAGTTTGACGTGCAGGCGGGACGAAACGACGAATTCGAGAGCTTTTACGGGGCCGACGGGCCCTGGACCAGCCTGAGCCGTCGCAGCCGATCGTACTTGGGCAGCTCGTTCATGCGCGATCTGGCGATGTCGAACCGCTATCTCGTCATCGAGTACTGGAGCGAGATGGTGGTCTACGAGCGCCATCACGCCGACTTCCAGCACGAGGTGGACGCGCTCGAACGCCAGCGTGACGAGCTGGTGGAGTCGGCGGTGCCACTCGGCCTCTTCAACGCTCTCGACGTGCCCGAACGCGCCGGCCCCACATGGTCGCAGCGAACGGGGCGTCCCGACTGACAACAGTTCCTCACGTTCCCCAGGGGGGCGGGTGAAGCAGGTCATCAAGCAATACGCGCTCGAGCAAGGCGCGCTCGAAATCCAGTACATCGAGGAGTTCTTCGGCGAGTTCGGCCGCAAGAAGACGGCGACCGAGATCGTCGAACGGCTGAAGGACCGCGAGCACCTGATCCACATGATCGAGGCGCCGCTCGACGACGAGCCCAGCCAGGTCGTGCCCGTGGCGTTCAAGGTCGGCCACGAGATCCGCGCGGACGAATCCACTCCCAAGCTGGCGGACCTGGTCCGGCGGCTCGACGGCGCCGTCAAATTCGAAGGCCGCAAGGTGCTCTACGCGTGGATTGGCGGCACGCGTCGCGACTGGCGCGGCAAGGGGTTCTTCCGCGCGCTCAGCGAGGAACAGGAAGCCTGGGCGTACGAGAACGGCTTCCACGAGATCGTCGTCAAGACGAAGAACCGCTTCTACGAGATGCGCGGCACCCTCGACAACCTCCGCTTCGAGGTGGTCAAGTTCGAGCCGCATCCCGTCGACAACGCCGAATCGAAGGTCTATCTGAGCCGGAAGCTCGATGCCTCGGTGCTGAAGAGCCACAAGCTTGCGCGCACCGTCGTCAGGGTGTGACGCGGTGTTCCTCGGCCACTACGCGCTGGGCTTCGGCGCGAAGAAACTGACGCCCTACACGTCCCTCGGAACGCTGCTGCTGGGCGCAGAGCTCGTCGACCTGCTCTGGCCCACGTTCCTGATGCTGGGCGTCGAGACTGTCCGGGTCGCGCCCGGCATCACCCGCGTCACACCGCTCGATTTCACCTGGTATCCCTGGACGCACAGCCTTGTCATGGGCGCCGTATGGGCGGGGGTGTTCGCGGCCCTCTACGCGTTCTTCCGCCGCTACCCGCGTGGCGCGACGGTGCTGGCCGCGCTGGTCCTGTCCCACTGGCTGCTCGACGTCATCAGCCACCGGCCTGACATGCCGATCTGGCCGGGCGGCGGGCCGACGATCGGGCTGGGCCTCTGGTACTCGCTGCCGGCGACGCTGGTCGTCGAAGGCGTGCTCTTCAGCCTCGGGATCTGGATCTACGCGACCAACACGGAACCGGTGGACACCGTCGGCCGATACAGCTTCCCTGCGTTCGTCATCACCCTGGCCGCGGTCTATCTCGCCAGCGTGTTCGGTCCGCCGCCGCCGAGCGCGTCGGCCATCGCCGTGGTGGGCCAGGGGCAGTGGCTCCTCGTGATGTGGGGCTACTGGCTGGATCGCCACCGCGTCGCGATCCGCCAGTGGTAGGCGGCAGCGTCGACGTTCCGCCGGCCACAGGGCTGGCGAAGGTTCGTCACACCCGGCCGGCATGCCATTTCCAGGCATGCTCGACGATGACTTCGAGCGCGGCGTAGCGGCAGGACCATCCGAGCACTTCCCGCGCGCGGCCCGGGGCGGCGACCAGCTCCGGCGGATCGCCGGCGCGCCGCGGCGCCTCTTCGAACGGCACCTTCCTTCCCCCGACGCGGTTGACGGTATCGATCACGGACCGCACGCTGTGTCCCTGTCCCGTGCCCAGGTTGATGGCCTGGCTCGCGGTGCCGTTGCCGAGCCCCTCCAGCGCGCGCCGATGCGCGTCGGCCAGATCCATGACGTGCACGTAGTCGCGGACGGCCGAGCCATCCGGCGTCGGGTAGTCGGTGCCGAACACTTTCACGGGCGGCCGCGTACCCAGCGCCGCGCCAATCACCAGCGGGATCAGGTGGGTCTCGGGATCGTGGTCCTCGCCGATCTCGCCCTCGGGGTCGGCGCCCGCCGCGTTGAAGTAACGGAGCGCGATCCACTTCATCCCGTACGCGCTGCCGTACCACCGCAGGATCTTCTCCACCATCAGCTTGGATTCGCCGTACGGATTGACGGGCGCCTGCGGATGCGTCTCGTCGATCGGCACGCGCACTGGATCGCCGTACGTCGCGCATGTCGAGGAGAAGACGATGGTGGCAACGCCGGCCTCGCGCATCGCGTCGAGCAGGTTGAGCGTGGCCACGGTGTTGTTGCGGAAGTACTTCGTGGGCTGGCTCATCGACTCGCCCACCAGCGCGCTGGCCGCAAAGTGCACCACGGCCTCCACCTTGTGCGTGGCGAACACCTCGCGCAGGCGGCCCTGGTCCGCGAGGCTGCCGCGCTCGAGGGGCCCCCACTTCACCGCCCAGTCGTGTCCCTGCGTGAAGTCGTCGAAGACGATGGGGGCGTGGCCGGAGGCAGCGAGAAGCTTCGCGGTGTGGCTGCCGATGTAGCCGGCGCCGCCGGTGATGAGGATGCGCATGAGGGGATTCTATAAGTGCCAAGTGGCAAGTGCTAAGTGCCAAGTGGCAAGTGCTAAGTGCCAAGTGGCAAGTGCTAGGTGCCAAGTGGCAAGTGCTAGGTGCCAAGTGGCAAGTGCTAGGTGCCAAGTGTGGTGCCAGGTGCTAAGTGCCGCGTGCGCTGAAATCGATTCGTACACCGCCGACGGCAGCGGCGCCAGGCGAGCTGCCTTCAAAGAGGTACGTGGCGCGGCCGGTGCGTGCTTCGTAGTCTCGCGCGATCTCGGCGACGCGCGGGCCGGCGGCACGTCGACCGAGGACGGCGACGGTGCCGCCGCTGCCTCCGCCGGTAATCTTCGCGCCGAAGATGCCCTCCGACGCCCCCGCCTCTCTGGCGAGCTGAACGAGCAGGTCCGTGCCATCGGAGCCGAGGCCACACGCCGAATACGACGCGTGCGACTGGTACATCAACTCGCCGAGGGCCGGCGCGGCGTCGGCCTCGGGAGCGGCCAGTTGACGCGCCCACTCGGTGACCCGCCACTGCTCGTAGACGGGATGCGCCGTCGGTGTGCGCACCGCGTAGGTCCTGGCAGGATCCACGTCCGTCACCGGATCCGTGGTGCCACCATAGCGAGCCAGGAACGCTTCGCCTGTCAGGGTGACGGGGAGACGCTCGTCGAACCCTGCGAAGACGTCCGGCGGCACATTGGCGAGAAAGCCGTGCCACCGCGGATCCTCGACGCGCACGTGTCGCGGCCGATCGCCCGGCGTCACCGGAAAGCCCTCGAGATCGGCGATCACTCGATAACCCATGAACGCGCCCACGCGCACCGCGCCGTAGTCAGCGCCGGTCACGGCATGGCGGATGCCGGAGTCGATGCCCCACACGCCGAGGTCCCCTGGAAGCGCGATCGTGCCCTGGAACTCCGCCGGTTGACAGAGCAGCGCCATGAGGCGGCCCTGCTCGCCGCAGATCGATGCCATCTGGTCCATGACACCGCACGGCGCGCCGACGACGAGGTTCTCAGCCTGCTGACACCTGATCGCCCGCATCCGCGGATCCAGTGGCAGCGACCACGCCGCCAGCACCGCCTCCATCGTCGCAGCTTCAATGGCGGCCGATGAGCTGACGCCCTTGCCCTCTGGCACGTCGGATTCGACCACCACGGTGGCGCCGCTGTCGAGCGCGAGCGACTCCTCGCGCGCGAGGACGTGGAAGACGCCGGCGACGTACGCGGCCCAGTGGCGATCGGGGCTGGCGTCGAACCAGGCGCGGACCTGTTGGTACGACGCGCGGCCACCGTCAAAAACATCGAGGGGCACGTCGACGCGCCGCACGCGGCCGGCGCTCACTGACGAGATGTTGAGCACCCGATCGGGATGCCGCATCAACCCGACTCTCGTCGACTCACGGATTGGCCATTGCAGGACGAGCGCCCCCGAGTAGTCGGCAATGCCGCCCATCACGTCGAGGCGTCCGGGCGCCCGTGCCGCGTACGCAGGGCCGAACTTCAGTTCGGCCGAAGCGCCAAGTGTCCCCCGCGCGGTGATTCGCGCGATGAAATCCGACAGATCGGCCGGGATCGCGGCGCTCATGGCAGCAGACCGCGGCGCCTGAGCGCCTGCTCGAGCGCGGGCTGCACGAGGTCGCGCACGCGCGCGTTGGCGTAGCCGATCCACGCGACGTCGGACGTCACGTCCAGCGGCGCCGCCAGGGGTTTTCCGTACTCATCGGTAACGAGGACGCCGAATTCGCGTGCGATGAGCTCGGTGCACAGGTCGTACGGATGGCAGCAGAGCGCAGGGCCACCCTTGCGCCGTCGCTCGAAGAGCGGCCGGAGATCGGCAATGAACCGATCGTGTCCCGACATCAGCTCGTACAGTTGTCCCCCGCTCGAGATGTACTGGTCTTCGAACAATTGCGCCTTGCCCGGGATCGGCGGCCCCAGCAGCGTCGCCACGATCTCGTCGTCGATGGACGCCAGCTCCTCCCGGACGCCGGGAAAGAACCGCGCGATGGTGGAAAACCCGTGCGCGAGGCCGGCGGCCGAGGACGGCTCCAGCCGCAGCGGCAGCGACTCGCCGGTCAGCCGGTTCATGCGCGTCGCGACCGCGCCTTGCCCCCGCACGGCCCAGGCCTGATCGCACAGGTGTTGCTTGACGAGCGGGATCTCGGTCTGGACCGCCAGCTCGATGTGGCCAAGCGCGGCAGGTGTGGCTGGCTTGCCCTCCGAAGTGCGAAGCGCGGAGGCGGACGCCACCCCCGTGAGGATCCAACCGGGCCGCTTCTGGTACATCAGGCCGCGCGTGCCGTCGATCGGATCGACGATGACGACCCACTCGACGTCCGACGAGTTCGCGTCGCGCGGCAGCACCAGCTCGCCGCCCGGAAGGCCTTCGGCCACGAGACGCACGGGCGTCCCTGATGCGATGGTGCGCTCGATCTCGCCAACGAGCACGTCCTCGGCGACGCGGTCGATGGCGTAGATCGTGTCGCCTTCGTCATCGTGCGCGACGTCGGAGAGGGCGGCCACCGCGGCGCGCTCGCATGAGGCCACGACGTCGGCGCGAATGCGACGGTGCAGCGCGAGGATCGGCTCCAGCAGGGGGTGCATCGTGACAGGTTGGATCAGGTGGTGTCAGGTTGCGTCGGGTTGTGCCAGGTAATGTGGGCCGCCTGCTGCCTTCAACTCAGCCGCCTTCTCCTCGGGCGAAGTGTCGCTCAGGAAGTTGCCGCCGCCGATCTCGGGCCCCGCGAGGTACTTCAACAGGTTCGGCCGCCTCAACGGCGGATGGAACTCGATGTGGAAGTGAAACCCGGGGGCCTCGTCGCGCGCCGGCGCCTGGTGCAGCGCCATCACGTACGGAAACGGCATTTTCCACAGGTTGTCGAAGCGGATAACCGTGTCACGCAGCACCGCCGCGAGGTCGCGGCGCTCGAGCGTATCGAGCGAGGCGAGCGTGGCGTGCGCTCTCGCAGGCGCGACGTAGACCTCGTAGGCGTACCGCGCGAAGTAGGGCACGAACGCGATGGCGCTGCCCTGCTCGCTGAGGACGCGCCGGCCATCCTGGCGCTCGGCAGCGATGACGTCCTCGAACAGCACCCGGCCCGTCTCGTGATGGTGACGCTCGCCGGCGCGGATCTCGGTCTCGATGTACTTGAAAACGAAGTTGGTCGCGTAGATCTGGCAGTGCGGATGCGGGTTCGAAACGCCGACGGCCTCGCCCTTGTTCTCGAAGATCAGCACGTAGGCGACTTCGGGGCGCGCGCTGAGCTCGCGCATCTGCTGCTGCCACGTGGCCAGCAGCGCGTCCACGCCGTCGACGTCGAGCTCTGCCAGCGTCACGTCATGCCGCGGGCTGTAACAGACGACGCGTGCGATGCCCGTGGCCGGCGCATTCCGATACGGCCACGGCGGCGCCGCCAGATGCGCCGGGGCGTCAGGCCCGACGCACGGATGATCGTTGTCGAAGACGTAGGTGCCGACGTACGCAGGATTGCTCTTGCCGCTGATCCTCTTGTTGCCGGGACACAGATAACACTGCGGATCGTACCGAGGGGGCCGGACCTCACGCGCCGCGACTTCTCCACCCGACCATGGCCGCGACTGGCGGTGCGCCGCCACGATCACCCACTCCTGGCGAAGCGGATGCCACCGCTGTTCCCACATCGGCTGAATCGTAGCAGACGAAGGACGGGGGACGAAGGACGAGGAACGAAGGGCGAAGGCCCCGGGACGTCAGTGCGGGACGCCCGCCCAGACGCCCAGGCCGGCGTCGCGCGCTTCCTCTTCCAGCCGGATGAATTCCTCCTGGTGCGCGAACGTGTGCGAGCGGTCGACCTTGGCCTTGCCGTTCTTCAGCATCTCGGCATTCAGCATCGTCCCGTCGGGAAGGAACACGTAAGCGAACCGCGCGGCCTTGCCTTCGACGAGGTTGTCGTACTGGAGCCGGATCGTCTTGCCGAGCGCGAGCTGCTGCAGGAAGTCGCGCGACGGCCGATCCGGGTGGAACTTGATGCCGCCGTTCACGACGGTGGGCGGGGTCGATGTCGGTTCCGGCGGATCGTGCCGTGGCGGCGGCACGGGCGCGTTGCCAACGCCGAACGCCGACTCGTCCATGCTGTCGATGCCCAGCAGCCGCACCTTGCCGACGCCTTCGACGACGATGGTGTCGCCGCTCGGGACTTTGGTGACCTGCTGCGCGCGCGCGGCCACGGGCACGAGCAGCGTGAGACCCGCGATGATGCCCCTGAGCGCCGCGCGTCCACCCATGCTGCAAGTGTAGACGACCGGCCGGGGCGGGCGGCCGTTATTGTGCCCGGAGCGCCCGCCCTTTCGTCCCTGGTCCCCTGCACTGCTATGATCCTCGTGTGCCCGTGAGACTTCACAAGACGACCGGCGTGAAGGTCGGCAATGTCCAGGTCGGCGGCGGGGCGCCCGTCGTCGTCCAGTCGATGACCATGACCGACACCGCCGACGCGGCGGCAACGGCGCGGCAGGTCGTCGAGCTGTGGGAAGCCGGATCGGAGATGGTGCGCGTCACGGTGAACGTGCCCGACGCCGCCGCGGCCGTGCCCGAAATCAAGCAGCGCATGCTCGACGCCGGGTGCACGGCGCCGCTCATCGGCGACTTCCACTACAACGGGCACCTGCTGCTGACGCGATACCCGGACTGCGCGACCGCGCTCGACAAGTACCGGATCAATCCCGGCAACGTGGGCACGGGCGCCAGGCGCGACGAGCAGTTCGCGACGATCTGCAAGGTGGCGGTCGATCACGGCAAGCCGGTTCGCATCGGCGTCAACGGCGGCTCCCTGAACCAGGAGCTGGTGGTGGCGAAGATGCAGGAGAACACGGATCAGCACCTCGGCAGGACGTCCGAGGAGATCATCGACGAGTGCATGGTGCTCTCAGCGCTGCAGTCCACCGAGCTCGCGCTCGAGTCGGGCCTGGGCGAGGACCAGATCATCATCTCGTGCAAGGTGTCGCGCCCGCAGGAGCTGATTGGCGTCTATCGCGACCTCGCGAGGAGAACCCGGCAGCCGCTTCACCTCGGCCTCACCGAGGCGGGCATGGGCACCAAGGGGCTGGTCTGGTCGTCGGCCGCGATCGGCATCCTGCTCAACGAAGGCATCGGCGACACGATCCGCGTGTCGCTCACGCCGCGCCCAGGCGGCGATCGGCGCGAAGAGGTCCACGCGGCCTGCGAGATCCTGCAGGCGCTCGGCCTTCGATCCTTCTCACCGAGCGTGACGGCGTGTCCCGGCTGCGGCCGCACCACCAGCAGCACGTTCCAGGAGCTGGCCGAGCGGGTGCAGGGCTACATCCGCGAGCAGATGCCCGCCTGGAAAACGAAATACGAAGGCGTCGAATCGCTCACGCTCGCCGTCATGGGCTGCGTCGTCAACGGTCCGGGCGAGTCGAAGGCCGCCAACATCGGCATCTCGCTGCCAGGCACCGGCGAAGCGCCCAACTGTCCCGTGTTCATCGACGGTGAGCACGCAACCACGCTGCGCGGGACTTACGATGAGTTGGCGGCGGCGTTCCAGAAGCTCGTCGACGACTACATCGAGCGGAAGTACGACAAGAAGGCTGTCCTCAGCTCGCACTCGTAGGGGCGAACTTCAGTTCGGCCATGCCCGTGCCTGGTGCTGCGTGCTGGGTGCCTCGTGCTGGGTGCCCGGTGCGACGCACGGCGCTGCACCGCCTGGTCCCCACAATCCTGGGAGAGCATCTCTCGAAGGCCTGCCACGCTCGAGAGCACCACGTGGGCATCGGCCGAACTGAAGTGGTAATTATCTGGTTGGCTAACCCGCGTCACCGATATCGCCGAGTCTCGACTACTTCGGTGCCGCAGCAGCGCAAAACTCCTTAAGTTCATCGGCTAGTGCTGGCGGTCCGGCGACTGCCATGCGACGCAAGTGTTCGTTGATGTCCGCCTTGTCTGCACATCTTTCAACCGAAGGCGTGACCTCCGCAGACGGTTCCGGTCCTGGGTACAGCACGGCGTCAAACTGGTCCTCGGCTCGCAGCCTACGCCACTGGTCGCGTGGAATCGGATGTGAAAAATCCGGTTTTCCGTCACGGATTGGAATGCGCCCCATGGCTTCTGAGGGGTAATAGAACGTGAAGTCGGCAGCACCGAGTACTGTGCCGCGAACGATGGCGATGCTCGGCACCGGCCATCTCGCCACGTCCGGCTGGAGCTTCGCGAGGTCAGTAGACGTCCAGATAGCGAACACCTTCGTTCCTGTTCGGCCCTCAAGGCGGCTCACGATGGTCGCCGCCGGCCCCTCCGACTCGTAGTTCGCGACGAGATTCTTGCGCTGAAAATGCATCTGCCCATACGTCAGTAAGGCCCGGCGCCCTTTAGCAAGTACCTCTCGCTGTATGAGGTCTGCGGGGAATGTATCGCGCTGCTCCAGCCACTTGTCGTAGCCCTCAGGGGTGCGCACGTTCTCCCACTCGATCGGCGGGTCGCCAAGGAGGACGCGAAGCTGTCGTTCGGGAGGCAGTGCCGAATTGACGTCGCGGACTGCATGAAAAAATGCTTCCCAAGGCCGATCAAGCCCCAAACCCGGGTGCGTTGCATTTCGCCAGATTTGGCTGAGAGATTCGTCAGTGACTTGTTCGCCGCGAACGAATCGATCCGATACGTCTTGGTAGCGTGCGCTGCCCTCCTCGATGACGATGTCGTTGACGACAGCGACGAACCTAGAATCGTGAACAAGCGAGAGTCCGAATGCGTAGCCCCGGGCCTCTCCGTGGCCCGCCATGACCGCTACGACGCTATGCGATCGAAACGCGTCCACAATCGCAGCGACAGGCTCGATCGCGATGGCAGGTCCTGGTGCCGTCGGTTGAGCAAAGCTGGACACAATACCGATCGTAGCCAATAGGAACGGGCCGAATACGCTGCGAATCGAGGCTGAGTCGCTCACGGGATCACCTTACCGCCCTTTCGCAGACCGTTTTCGGCCACTCCCCTTCTTCACGCGCGTCGCTTTTGTTTGGTTCGGCCCTACGACTCCAAGCTCAGCGCGACGACTGCGGCTGCAACGATCGGCGACGACCGCACGAGGCGCGCAAGGCACCCGGCACCGCACGTAGCACATGGCACCAGGCACCGCACGTCGCACATGGCACTCGGCACCGCACTTAGCACCCAGCACGAAGCACTCAGCACGGGCACGAAGCCGTCAAATGTCCTTCCTCGACAGATTCCCCGTAATCAGCCGCACGCTGCGCTGATACGTGATGTACGCGCCCGCCCACTGCACGAGCACCAGGATCCGGTTGCGGAAGCCGATCAGCCAGAAGATGTGGATGAACAACCAGAGCAGCCACGCGAGGAACCCCGACACACGCAGCCACCCCAGGTCGGCGATCGCCGCGTTGCGGCCGATCGTGGCCATGTTGCCGAGATTCTTGTAGTGGAACTCGGCAGGTGGCTGACGCTCGACGGCCCTGATCACATTTCGCGCGGCCTGCCGGGCTTGCTGCATCGCCACCTGCGCCACACCCGGATACGGTTGGCCGTTCTCGTCGGTCAGCGACGCGAGATCGCCGACGACGAACACTTCGGGGTGCCCAGGGATCGTCAGGTCCTTCTGCACCAGCACGCGGCCCGCCCGATCGACGGGGACGCCAAGCGACTTGCCCAGCGGCGACGCCGCCACGCCGGCGGCCCAGATGATCGTCCCCGCTTCGATCCTCTCCTCGCCGAGCCACACGGCTTCGTGCTCGACGCGCGTAACAGCCGTCTTCTCGCGCACTTCGACGCCGAGCGTCTGCAAGGACTTCCGCGCCGCGTTCCTGAGGGTGTCTGGAAACGCCGAGAGGATGCTCGGGCCGGCTTCGGCGAGCACGATGCGGGATTCGGCCGTGTGAATCGACTGGAACTCGTCCGACAGCGTCTGGTGGGCGATCTCGGCGATCGCGCCCGCCATTTCCACCCCGGTGGGCCCGCCACCGACGATGACGGAGGTGAGCATCCGTCTCCTGACGGCGGGGTCTGCCTCCCGCTCCGCCACTTCGTACGCCAGCAGCATCCGGCCTCGCACCCGCAGCGCATCGTCGAGTGTCTTCAGCGCGGGGGCAAACTGCGCCCATTCTGGATGGCCGAAGTACGAGTTGTCGGCGCCGGCCGCCACGATGAGGTAGTCGTAGGTGAGCGACTCGGCGCCGTCGAGCAACACGCGCCGGCTGGCGACGTCGATCGCCTGGACTTCGCCGAGCAGGACGCGCACGTTCTTCTGGCGCCGCAGAATCCAGCGGATGGGCGACGCGATGTCGCCGGGCGACAGACCGGCGGTGGCAACCTGATACAGCAGGGGCTGAAAGACGTGATGGTTGTGACGATCGACAAGCGTCACCTCCACCGGTGCGCCCTTAAACGCGCGCGCACCGAAGAGCCCGCCGAACCCGCCGCCGATGATCACCACGTGAGGCGCAGCCACGCTGCCAGCAATGGTACACTCATGCCATGCGTGACGGAGCCGCCGACGACGACCTCCACGTTGCCACCGCCTGCCCCCTCGACTGCCCGGACGCCTGCAGCCTCACCGTCAGCGTCCGCGACGGGCGCATCGTCGAGGTGGACGGCGGGCACGCGAGCGACGTGACGCGCGGGTACATCTGCGCGAAGGTCCGGCGGTTCCCCGAGCGCGTGTATGGTCCCGACCGCGTGCGGTACCCGATGGTCCGGACCGGCCGCAAGGGCAGCGGAGAGTTCGCGCGCGTTTCGTGGGACGAAGCGCTCGAGAAGATCGCCTCCGAAATCACGCGCGTGCGCGAGACCATCAGTCCTGAGGCCATCCTGCCCTTCTGCTATGGCGGATCGAATGGCCTGCTGACGCAGGATGCAGTGGACATGGTGTTCTTCCGGCGGCTCGGCGCGTCGCGCCTGCTGCGTACCGTCTGCGCTGCGCCGACAAGCGCGGCCAACCAGGCGCTGTACGGCAAGATGCCGTCGGTCGTGTACCGGGACTATCCCGAGACGAAGCTCCTCATCCTCTGGGGCGTGAACCCCGGCGTCTCGGGGATTCACGCGATCCCCTACATCCGCGCGGCGCAGAAGAACGGCGCGAAGCTGGTCGTGATCGATCCGCGCACCACTCCGCAGGCACGAGTGGCGGACCTGCATCTCGCGATCAAGCCAGGCACGGACGTCGTCGTCGCCCTGGCCGTGCACCGCTACCTCTTCGAAAACGGCTACGCCGACCAGGCGTTCCTGGACGCGCACACGACCGGCGCGGAGTTGCTGCGGACAAAGGCTGCAGAGTGGACCTTCGAGCGCGCGGCCGAAGTCGCCGGCGTCGCAGTCGCGGACCTCTTGCAGTTGGCGCACTGGTACGCCGGATCCAGTCCAGCGCTGGTACGGTGCGGCTGGGGCCTCGAGCGCAACAGGAATGGCGGCAACGCGTCGCTCGCCGTGCTGGCGCTACCGGCGGTTGGCGGTAAATTCGGCGTCCGCGGCGGCGGCTATGCCATGAGCAACTCGGCCGCGTGGGGACTCACGCGGCCGTGGCTCGACGCGCCAGAGCCCCCCACCCGCGCGATCAACATGAACCAGCTCGGCGAGGTGCTCACGGAGCCCCCTTCGCCGCCGGTCTCGCTGCTGTTCGTCTACAACTGCAACCCTGCGGCGACCATCCCGGATCAGGCACGGGTGCTGCGCGGCCTCGAACGCGACGACCTGTTCACCGTCGTGTTCGAGCAGGTGCTCACCGACACGGTGCCCTACGCCGACGTTGTCCTTCCGGCAACGACGTTCCTCGAGCACTACGATTTCTCGAAGGCGTACGGTCCGATCACGATGCAGTTGACGCAGCCGGTCGTAGAGCCCATCGGCGAGGCGCGATCAAATGCCGACGTGTTCAACGATCTCGGCAGGCGGCTCGATCTGTTCGACGAAGAGGGGGGGCGCGGTGAGCTCGACTCGCTGCTGCGCGTACTGAACGATCTGCCCGCGGAAGTCGGCAGCGACCTCAAGGCAACGGGCGTGGCGCGTCCTCCTTGGGACGGCGCGCCCGTGCAGTTCGTGGACGTGTTCCCGCGGACATCGGACGGGAAGGTGCACCTGTTCCCCGCGGATCTCGATCGCGAGGCGCCCGCCGGGCTCTACGCCTATCAGCCAGACCCGGCGACCGACTTGTTCCCGCTGGCCCTGATCTCGCCGGCGTCCGACCGCACGATCAGCTCCACGCTCGGCGAACTGCCGCGCCCGGAAGTGCGGTTGCTGATCCATCCCGACGACGCCTCGTCGCGACAGATCGACGACGGCGAAGACGTTCGCATCTGGAACGAACTGGGCGAGGTCCGGTGCCGGGCGCAGGTGGGCACGTGGATCCGACCGGGAACGGTGGTCCTGCCGAAGGGGCTGTGGCGGCGGCATACCGCCAACGGCTACACCGCGACGGCGCTCGCACCGGCCACGCTGACCGACATTGGCGGCGGCGCGTGCTTCAACGATGCCCGGGTGCAGGTCGAACGAGCCGGCGGACGTAAGCCGGCGTCAGGCAGCGCCTGACGCCAGTGGTGGTCCGCGCCGGCCGCTGGCCGGCGCGAACCCTGGCCTGACGGCTTACGCCATTCCGAGATTGTCGGTCGGAGTGGAATCAGTGTCATCCGGCAGCCGGCCTCGCCCGCCGCGGCTGACCTGCCCGCCCTTGCGACCTGCCCGGCGAGCCTCTTCAGGCGTCCACTCGTGCGCGGTCCCCTTCTCGTGTGCAGCACGTCCACCCTTGCTGGCGATCTCGCGCTGCCGCTCAGGACTCATCGACGCGAAACCGCGCCGCTCTTTGCGTTCGCTCGTCACGTGAACCTCCTAACCACTCCACCGCGCGCCTCAGGCACGCGCACGGGCCGTGCCCACAACCGTCGGCCGACTGTTCGTCGGCCGCTCCCGCTCTCACGACGGGAGCAAAGTGACACTCGGCCAACCGCTCACCCAACGGCATCGAGTGATTGCCAACAGCCGTGATGGCTGGGCGAGCATGGCGGCAACCTCTTCAAACCCTGTGCCAGAGCCGCCCAGCGTTGCACGACGGTTTCGGGCGAAAAATGGCCCAAATTCAGGGGGATCGCCGTCCAGCTCGAGGACCCGTCTCAGCAGCTGATTTGGTTTACTACACGGAACGTGAGAAAGCAGTACACACGGACGAGCTGACGGCATGGGTCAGACGCGGTCAGACGGCGCGAATGAATTAACGGGGTCGGACCACGATTTAACGTCTTTGCAGCACCAGAGTCGAGGAGGTCAATTCACGTTGCGGCGGGGTTTGAAACAATCGCAATCGATGCAATTGCGGACGTCGAACTGGTAACCGACGACGGGAAACAGCATCGGGTGCGAGCAGTAGAGCAGCTCGCCATCTTCAACCGTTTGAAATGCCAGTTCGGGAAGGACGTCGGGAGTGCGGCGGCTGTACCAACAAAGTCGATGTCTGGCTTCCGGCTCCAGCCGGAGCAACGTGGTCACTGAACGCGAGTATACGACCGTCGAGATGGCACGTAAAGGGAATGAATACGTTTACACGCGCGGATCCGACACCGTGCGCGTAGAATATGGAACGTCATGACCCCCTGCGCTCCCGCGGTTCCGCCAGAGCCTGCCGGCAATAAATCCGGACGCATGGTCTTCTGCGCCAAGTTCCAGAAGGAAATGCCCGGCCTGGATGCTCCGCCCTGGCCCGGAGAACTCGGCCAGCGGATCTACGACAACGTCTCCGTGGAAGCCTGGCATCTCTGGGAAGAGCGGATGAAGATGATCCTCAACGAGTACCGCCTGCTGCCGTTCCAGAAGGAGGCACAGGAACTCGTCGCGAAGCACATGGAGGAGTTCTTCTTCGGCGAAGGCGCCGCGCTCCCCCCGGGCTACGTCCCCCAGCAGTCGAAGTAGATCGCGGGGGGCCGAAACCCCGCCCCCACGGCGGTCACACCACCGGCACGGGTCGATCGATCTGGAAGTTGAGCTGTGCGTGTGCGACGCGGAGCGCCGCCTCGACGTCGGCGGCCCCAGCCGCCCGCGCGAAGATGAACCCGAGGTAGCTCGCACCTTCAGGGAGCGGGACCAGCTCCTGATCCAGTCTGGCAGCTATCCGTAGTCCCGTCACTCCGGGCACCGCCAGCGCCTGCGCTTCCCCTTCTACCCCTCGATACCGTCCGGCGGCGGGGATTGGAATCATCATCACGCCTGAGGCTGACGTCTCGCGCGACCACGGCTCCCACGGAAGCCCCGACGCGTGCCGCAACAGCAGCTCCTCGAGTGAGATGGGCTCGCCGCCGTGCCGCGTGAACCGCAATGCGCCGGCGCACAAGCCACCGATCGGCCGCGCCGCCACTTCGAGCACATGTACCCCTCCGGCGGCGACGCGGCACTCGGCATGGATGGGCCCATGGCCCAGGCCGAGCGCGCGGCACGCGGCCGCCACCGCCTCGTGCATTGCCGACTGATCGGCAGCCGGCGCGCGCGATGGCGTGACGTAGATCGTCTCTTCGAAGAACGGACCGTCCAGCGGATCGGGCTTGTCGAAGATCGCCAGCACGTGCAGCGTGCCCTGATCGAGCACGCCGTCGACAGCGAACTCCTGGCCGGGAATGAAGCCTTCGATCAGGACCGTGCCAGCGTCAGGGTCGCGCATGGCACGGACGTCGGGAGCACCGAGCATGCGCCGGACGCGCTCGACAGCGGCCACCAGCTCGCGCTCGTTGTCTGCCCGTATCACGCCGCGACTCGCGGCCAGCACGACCGGTTTGACGACGCAGGGAAACGGCGAATCGAGTGCGCGCGGATCCCCGCCCGGCTGGAGGGCGGCGAACCACGGCACTGGCAGCCCGGCATCGCGGAATCGCTCGCGGGCGCGCACCTTGTGACGGGCGGCTTCGGCACCGGCGACGGAGTGCCACGGCACGCCGAATCGCCAGGCCGCGCGCGCGGCCAGCACCGCAGGCCGATCGCCGACGGCCAGCACTCCGTCGATGGCCTGCTTTGCAAGGGCCTGCTCCAGCGTGTGCAGCGAGGCATCCAGATCGTGATACCGCGCGGGGATAGCGTGATCCCGCCACGGATCGTCGAGCACCTGGCAGCGATCCGACACGAGCCGCAGACCGATGCCCAGCCTGCGGGCCGCGTCATCGAACATCCGGATCTGATAGCCGGTCGTTGTCGCGAACAGCAGCACGCGTCGGGTCGTCATCGCCGGGTTCAGAGAAGCGCCGCCTGGCCTTCGGTCGGCTCGGCGCAACAGTACCAGGGCTCGGTGACGTGCGGGACGCCGGCCGATGGGGCATCGGCACGGAGCGGCACGCGCACGGCGGGATCGACGGCCGCTATTTCACCGACAATCGCATGGGCAATCTCGTGCCGCGGCGTCCCGTCCGCATCGCCGACGATCGCCGCGACGCGCCGCTGCAGGGCGTCCATTCGCGCGTCAGGATGTCGCCAGGGGAACGCGAGCGCCACCGGGTCGAACGGATCCACCAGCGCGCGGACGTCCTCGAGTTCGAGCAGTCGTGAGCCTCGCGGGATCAGCAGCCGGATGCTCCACTGTACTGGCGACACGTGCTCGATCAGCCCGAGCCGGTCGACGGTCGACACCAGGTCCGAATACTGCCGCAGCGAGGTCCACGGCGTGAAAGCGACGAAGGTGGGGATGAGCGGCAGGCCGGCGGCGCGCATTTCGGCGGCCACCTGCTCGAAATCCGCCCGCGTGTGCCCCTTCTCCAGCTTCGCCAACAGGCCATCGTCCACCGACTCGACCGCCGAGGTGACGAAGGCGCAACCTGTCTCGCCTAGCTCGGACAGATGTTCCCGATGCTCGAGCAGGTGCTCGATCTTGATCGTCACGTCGTAGGTGATGCCGGGGAACTCACGCGCGAAGGCAGCGACCACGCGACGGGCATGGCCAATACCGTTCCAGAAGTCGGGATCGCCAAATGTGATGTGCTGCGCGCCCGACGCCACTTGCGCGCGCACGTCCTCCAACACCACGCCTGGATCGACGACGCGGAAGCGGCCGCCGTAGACGGGGACGACCGGACAGTGCCGGCACAGGTGCTTGCACCCGCGGCTGGCCTCCGTGTAGCCCGTCACGCGTTGCGTGCCATCGGGCCAGACGAGCGCGGCGTACTTGTCGAGCGCGGGCAGACCGCGGCGATCAGGCGCTATCAGAGTCAGGCGAGGGACCGGGGTACTGGGGACTGTCCCCCGTACTTCGCTGGGGACTGGCCCCCGTGCATCACGAGAGGGACAGTCCCCAATCGTCCCAGTCGCGCCACCCGCAATCGACCGCGCCACGGCGACGAGATCCGCCTCGAACTCGCCGCCCAGAATGGTGTCGACGCCACGCGCGCGCAACAGGTCCGCGTTGGCGGGCGCGTAGAGGCCATAGGCGCAGATGTGCGCAGCGGGATTGATCTCCCGGACGCGGTCGAGCACGGGCAGCGCCAACCGCGTGGCCGTGTGCATGGGCAGGAACACGCCGACGAGCGAGGCCTTCGCCACCTCGTCGCGGTCGAGCCGCGTACGAGAGAGATCCGCCACGGCGACGTCGAACCCGGCCGAGCGCAGCCAAGCCGCCGGCGAGGCCAGCCCGAACGGCTGGCGTCCCAGCTCGTAGGTGGAGAGCAGCAGAGCGCGCACTGAGGATCAATCTTACCGCGCCCCTGTCGGGTATGCTGGCACGTATGGCGCTCAAGGAATATCGGGCCAAACGCAACTTCTCCGTCTCACCCGAGCCGCGTGGCAAGGCGCCGGTGCGCCGGAAGAATCAACTGTTCTTCTGTGTCCAGAAGCACCTCGCCTCGCACCTGCACTACGACTTCCGGCTCGAGCACGACGGCGTCCTGCTCTCCTGGGCCGTACCGAAGGGCCCCTCCATCGATCCGACGGTCAAGCGGCTCGCGATGCACGTCGAGGACCACCCGCTCGAGTACGGCGAGTTCGAGGGCGTCATCCCGGAAGGCTACGGTGCGGGCATCGTGATGTTGTGGGACCGCGGCACCTGGGAACCGCTGGTCGACGATGTGGCGGCGGCATTGAAAAAGGGCGACCTGAAGCTGCGCCTGGACGGCGTGAAGCTGAAGGGGTCGTGGGCGCTGATTCGGACGGCGGGCGGCGACGGCCGGAGCTGGCTGCTGCTCAAGCACCGCGACGAGTGGGCGGGCCCGCTCGATATCGCCGCCTTCGCGCCGACGAGCGTCAAGAGCCGCGGCTACTTCACCGACATCATCGAGCAGCAGGCGCCAGCGATCTGGACCAGCAACCGCGCGGCGAAGGGCGCGCCCGGCGGCCTGATGAAGATAGTCGAGCGCGCCATCTCCATCACGGAAGAGGAGAAGAAGGACACGCTCGCTTACGCTCGCGCGGGGGGCGCGCCTTCGGCGCGGAAGGCGGCTCGGCCGGAGGCTACAGCAGGCGCTTCGACAGCACGCTCCACACGGCGTAAGCCAGGCGCCAGCGGTCGTGCCGCGCGATCTCCTGGCGCCAAAGGTCGGCCTCGATGACCTCGCACCACCCCGGCACCTCGCCGAGCGGCAGCATCGCCTTGTGCTCGCCCTCGTACTTCGCGAGCACCGCATCCGGCGGGCGGCGCGTGTTGACGATCGCGACGTCCACATGGCGGTTGATCGCCGCCGAGACCTGCTGCACCGCGGTGCCGGCGGTGAAGCCGGCCATCCCGCGCCCTTCGGTCAGCAGGTTGGCGATCAGGATGATCGGACCGCTCACGGAGGCAAGCGCGTCGGCGACGCCGCTCACGAGCAGCGGTGGCATGATGCTCGTGTAAAAGCTGCCCGGTCCGATGATCACGGCATCGAAGCCGCGGATCGCGTCGGCCACCGCCGGGTGAATCACGGGCGCCGGCTCGAGCCACACGCGCTGGATGCCACGTCCCTTGATTTGCGCGGCATCCACTTCCACTTCACCACGCGTAATCGAGCCGTCGGCATACTCGGCGCAGATCGTGGAGCTGGCGACGGTGACGGGCCAGACGCGGCCCTCGCACCCGAGCAGCGTCCTGAGTGCGTCCACCGCCACGAGGAAGTCGCCGCTGTACTGCTCCATCATCGAGAGCAGCAGGTTGCCGCCGGTATGGCCGGAGAGCTTCGCGTGCGCGGCCAGCATCGGCAGCCGCGCCAGCAGGACGCGCCGCGCCTCGCCCTCGTTCGGCGAGAGCGCCAGCGCACACTTGAGGACGTCGCCAGGCGGCAGCACGCCCAGCTCGTCGCGCAACTGCCCGGAGCTGCCGCCGCTGTCGAACATCGTGACGATGGCATGCACGCGAAGCCAGGGGTTGCGCTTCAGCCCGCCGAGCAGGCTGGGCATGCCCGTGCCGCCGCCAAAACAGCCGACGCTGAGATCCCGGAATCGCATTGCCCGAGATTCTACTCGTGACACCGGATTGCGTCGCGCACGTAGAATGATCAGATGGGCTCTCCACTCGAGGCGCTCGTCGCCGACCTCCGGACGATTTTCATGCTCCGGCTGTCCGCCGTCGTGCTGTACGGCCGGCACGCCGTCGGCCCCGTGGCGCCTGGCGCTCCCGCGCACACGCTGGTCGTCGTGCGCGAGCTCGGCCTCGGCGACCTCGAGGCCTGCGCGCGGCGCGTGCCGACCTGGCGGCGCGCGCACCTGGCGGTGCCGCTCATCGTCGTCGCCGACGAGTTCGAGCGGTCGCTCGACGCCTTCCCCGCCGAGTTCGGCGCCATCCTGTCGGGATATCGCGTGCTGCATGGCCCGGACCCGTTCGACGGCCTCAGCGTGGATCCGATCGACCTCAGGCGCGCCTGCGAAGTCGAAGCGCGCGGGCACCTGCTGCACCTCCGCGAGGGCTACCTCGAGTGCGGCGGGGACCCGGGCGAGGTGTCGCGGCTCGTGGACGTCTCGGCGCCCGCGCTGCGGGCCCTGCTCGTGAACCTGATTCGCCTCGACGGCACGCCCGGGATGACGGCGTCGGCCTACGCGACGGCGAAACTCGGCTCGCTGCATGGCCGCACCATCGCGTCGGTGCTGGCCACGCTCGATGCGCCCCTGGCCGTCACGGATGCAGCGCGCGGATTTCCAGAGTACCTCTCCGCAATCGAGGCGCTGGTCGATTACGTCGATCACTGGACGGTGTGATGGTGCGGCGGCTCGTTCTCCTCGTCTGCCTGATCGCGCTCGCGGCGCCGGCGTGGATCCAGGCACAGCCCGCTCCGCCCGCGCTGAGCGGCGCGGTAAACGATTTTGCCGGCGTCATCGACGCGGACAACCGCCAGGCGATCACGGATCTCAGTGCGCGCCTGCAGCAGGCCACGGGAGACTGGCTGGTCGTCGCCACCGTGAAGACGTATCAACCGTGGCCCGACATCCAGAGCTACGCCGTGAAGATGTTCGAGAACGGCGGCCGCGGCATTGGCAAGCGCGAGGACGGCAAGAGCGACAACGGGATCCTCGTGCTGCTCGCCGTGGACGACCGGCGTGTACGGATCGAAGTGGGCTACGGCCTCGAACCGTTCATCACGGACGGGTTTTCCGGCCAGATCAGTCGCGAGACCATGGTGCCCTTCTTCAAACAGGGTGACTATGGCGGCGGTTTGCGGGCCGGAGCGGAGCAGGTGGCGGCACGGCTGGCAGAGGCGCGCGGGACAACGCTGCCGGGGTTGACGAAGTCCACGCCACCTCGGCAACGCGGCGGCGGCGGATTTCCTTGGTGGTTGATCCTCCTTCTGCTGTATCTGATCGTCATCGGCCGCTTCCGCCGGCGCCGCCGTAGTTGGGGCGGGCCATGGAGCGGGTGGTCGAGCGGCGCCGGTGGGTTCGGTGCCGGGTTCGGGGGCGGCTTCGGGGGATTCGGCGGCGGATCTTCCGGCGGCGGTTTCGGCGGCGGGTTCGGCGGCTTCGGCGGAGGCCGCAGCGGCGGGGGAGGCGGTGGCGCGTCCTGGTAGGCACACATGTGGAGCAGGACTTCCGTCCTGTCCTTCAGCGATACGCGAGGAGGATCGATGCGCGGGCAAATGAAGCGACTGGTGATGCTGGCAGGGCTTTCGCTCTTGGCGCTTCCGCTGGGCGGCTGCTCCTACAACACGTTCGTCGGCCAGGAGGAAGCCATCAAGGCGCAGTGGGCGCAGGTCGAGAACCAGCTGCAGCGGCGCAACGACCTGATCCCGAACCTCGTGGAGACGGTGAAGGGCACCGCTGCGCAGGAGCAGACCGTCTTCAAGGCGATCGCCGACTCGCGCGCGAAGCTCGCCGGCGCAAAGAGTCCCGACGAGAAGATGCAGGCGGCGAACGAGCAGACGAGCGCGCTCTCGCGCCTGCTCGTCGTCGTCGAGAACTACCCGGACCTGAAGTCGAACGAGTCGTTCAACCGGCTGATGGACGAACTGTCGGGCACCGAGAACCGCATCGCCGTCGAGCGGATGCGCTACAACGAGAAGGTGCAGGCCTACAACACGTCGCGCCGGCAGTTCCCCGCCAATGTCACGGCCGGAATCTTCGGGTTCAAGGAGTACAAGTTGTTCGAGGCGCCGCCAGAGGCCAAGGCGACGCCGAAGGTGGCGTTTCCGGCCCCGCCCAAGTCGTGAGGCCGGCGGGAGCGCGGCGAGTCCGGCCGACTGCTAGAATCGCCGCCTCGTGACCGTCCTCCCGCGCCGTGCCGTCGGGGCGTGCCTCGTCGCAGGTCCGGCGCTCTGGCTGTCCACGTCGGTGTTCGATCGCGTGGGCACGGGCGCCGGCACGCGCGTCGCGTTCTTCTCCTCCTGGCCGGAGCTGGCCGGCCTGACCGTCCTGGTGCTCCTGACGGCGCTGCTGCTGCAGGCGCTGGCCGAGCACCTGCTCCTGCGGCGCGGCATCGAGTCCAGTCTGCCCGCGTGGTGCTGGGCGCCGCTGGTCGGACTGGCGGTGCTGGCCATCCCCTTCCTTCCGTGGATCGCCGATCGGCTGCGCGTGCTCGATGCGCTCGCCGGCCCCGGGCGCTGGTGGGTCTGGGCGGTGGCCGGTGGCCAGGTGCTGTGGGTCGTCGCAACGACCATCCGCGACATGGCGCCGCCGTGGCTCGAGCCGGGCCGGCGCCGGTTCACGCAGCAGGCTCTCGTTTTCGGCGCCAGCGTCGCCATCTTCGCGGCTGCGGCCTGGCGGCTCTCACCGGGGCCGCTCTACCCAGGCGGCGACGAGCCGCACTATCTCGTCGTCACGCAGAGCCTGCTCACCGATCACGACCTTGCGATCGCGAACAACCACGCGCGCGGTGACTACCTGGCGTACTACCAGGCGCCGTTGAAACCCGACTACCGCGCCACCGGGCGCAACGGCGTGATCTACTCGATTCACCCGGTCGGCATCTCCGCGCTGATTGCGCCAGCCTTCGCGCTCTGGGGCTATCGCGGCGCCAGCCTGTTCCTCGCCCTGCTCGCGGCCGCGGCGGTCACGCTGACCTGGCGCGTCGTCGAGCGCGAGACGGCCTCGGCGAGCGCGGCGACTGTCGCGTGGCTCGCGGTCGCGACGAGCGCGCCGTTCCTGCTCCACAGCTTTGCGATCTACCCCGAGTGCGCGGCGGCGCTCGCCGTGATGATCGCGATTGGGCGCCCGGTCCGGGGCGTTTCGCGAACGGATGCGCTCCTTCGTGGCGTCGCCCTGGCCGCACTCCCCTGGCTCGGCACGAAGTACGCGCCGATGTCATCCGTATCGATCGCGCTGCTGCTCTGGCGGCTGCCGCCGCGCGACCGAGCGGCTGTCGCGGCGCCGTACGCCGCTTCGCTCGCGCTCTGGTTCGGGTTTTTCTGGTGGCTCTACGGGACGCCGTCGCCCTCAGCGCCGTATGGCTCGTCGCACCAGATGTCGATGGCGACGCTTGCCGCGGGGCTGCCCGGCCTGTTCCTCGATCAGGAGTACGGCGCCGTCGCGAGCGCGCCGGCGCTGGGCCTCGCGATCGTCGGCCTGTGGCGGCTCTGGCGACGTGATGCCGACCGACGATGGATGGCGATGACGACGGCGGCAGCGCTGGGCGCGCTGGCCGTGACGACCGGATCCTTCGCGCTGTGGTGGGGCGGGAGCGCGCCGCCTGGACGCGAGCTGGTTGCGGCGCTGCCGCTGGTCGCCGTGCCGCTCGGGTGGCTCTGGCATGACTGCGCCAGGCGTCCCGTCCAGCGCGCCGGGATCGAGTGGCTCGTCCTCACGGGCATCGCCGCAACCGTGACGCTGGTCGTCGTCCACAACGGCCTGCTCATCGCGAACGGCCGCGACGGCGCTTCGCAGCTGCTCGGCTATCTCGAGCCGGCCCGTCATCTCGTGAGGGACGCACCGTCTTTCGTCGGCTTTCAGGATCACGTGTCGGTGCCGTGGATCGTCAGCGCGATCTGGATCGCCATAGCAGCGATCGCATGGCGTGTGTCTGGCGGTCTCGACGCGGCCGACCCCGGGCGGGCCGCGCTCGCGGCGTCGGGCGTCGGCCTGTGCGCGCTCGTCGCCGCCGCCATCGTCGTTCCCGCGGCGGTAGGACGCGACCTCCCGCCCGTCGCACCGGTCGAGGCCCGCGCGCTGGCCACCGCGCTCGACGACTACGACGCACGCGCACGCCCGCTGGCACTCGAGTACGCGCCGTTCCGACTCACCGCGCCTGCTGAATCGATCGTAAACCTCCGGTTCGTGGCGACGCCAGGCATGCGGCGCGCACCGCAGCCGGCGCGCGTCGTCATGAACGCGCGCTTCGCGCTCGCCGCCGGCACGTATCGTGTCGCGCTGACGCCGCGCGCCGGCGCGGCGCTGTCGGGCGAGTGGGGCGTGCAGGTCGGGCGGCTCGGCGGGCCGATGGTGACGTGGCCCGTGTCGGCGACACCAGGCGCCGAGTGGTCCACGACCTTCACTCTCGACCTGGACGCCGGCTTCGTCGGCTTCCGCGCCTCACCCGATCTCGAAGCGATGCTCGATCGGATCGAAGTACAGCCCTTGAAGGTCATCGACGTGGGACAGCGGCCCGCGGACAGGACGGTGCTGGCAGCCGCGCGATACGGAGACGTGGCGGTGTATTTTCACGACGATCGCGCTTATCTGGAAGCCGGCGGCTTCTGGACGAGAGGCATGAGCCGCGTAACGGTCAGCGCGGCGCTGCCCGAGACGGCCGCCGCGGTGCTGCCGCTTCGCCTTCGCAGCGGTGGGGGGCCCCTGCCGGTCCGTGTCGAAACTCCCGCATGGTCCACCCGCCTCATCGTCGGCAGCGACGCCGCGACGATGGTGTCGGTCCCGGCACGCACGGGCGAGCGCGTGGTGTCGCTGGCCATTACCGCCGAGGATGCGTACGTCCCCGCCGAGCACGGCGGGCCTCCAGGCGATCATCGGGCGCTCGGCTGCTGGGTTGAAGTGGGACACTAGAGGCACATGATTCGCTTCGTGGACGTCCTGCTCGCCGAGTTCGATCGCGAGACCGCGCTGACTCGCCGGCTGCTCGCGCGGATGCCGGCGGATCGGCTCGAGTGGCAGCCCCACGCCCGATCGCGGACACTCGGTGGTCTGGCGGTGCACCTGGCGGAGCTGCCGGCCTGGGGCGTGGTGCTCGTCGACCAGGCGGAATTCGATCTGGACGAGCGCAAGCCAGTGGATCGACCAGGCGGATCGGTCGACGACCTGCTGGCGCTGTACGATGCCAACGTCAGCCTGGCGCGTCGAGCTGTCGCGTGCAGGACCGACGCCGAGCTGCTGGCGCCGTGGACCCTGCGCCGCGGCGGCACGGAGATCTTCACCGTGCCTCGGCTGATCGCGCTGCGCACGCTGCTGCTGCAGCACGCGACGCACCACCGCGGACAATTGTCCGTGTATCTGCGGCTGCTCGACGTGCCGTTGCCGCCGCTGTACGGGCCGACGGCGGATGAACCGTTCTAGGTAGAGGTCCATGGGTCCGTGGGTCCATGGGTCCATGAGTTCAGGGGATTGAGATGTCGATTCGCGCACTGATTCTCGACTACGGTGAAGTGCTCAGCCTTCCTCAGCCCGCCGACGCGCTCCCCAGCATGGCGGCAGCAGCGCAGGCGGCGGCGCAGCCGTTCGCCGACGCGTACTGGCGCTATCGAGGCGACTACGATCGCGGGATGCCGGCAACGGAGTACTGGCAAAGCGTCCTGGCGGACGCGCACGCGGCGTGCCGGCAGGCCGACGAGATCCAGCGGCTCATCGCGCTGGACGTCCGGTCGTGGACCGGCTATCGCGAAGAGGTCTGGACGCTCGTGGAGCAGCAGCGGGCGGCGGGCGTGCGCACGGCCGTGTTGTCGAACGGCGTGCCGGAGATCATGGAGGTCATCGAGCGCGAGCGCGCGATCAGCACGAAGTTCGACACGGTGGTCGTCTCGTACGAGGTCGGCTGCGCGAAACCCGACGCCGAGATCTTCGAGCTGACACTCGACCGCCTGGGCGTCGCCGCGGCGGATGCGCTGTTCGTGGACGACCGCGAGGTGAACCTCGATGGAGCCCGCCGGGTCGGCCTGCAGACGCTGCACTTCACCGGGCCGCACGCCGTCGATTCGCTGAGAGCCGCACTCCGCTCCTGACACCAAACTGTGAAGCGTTCGGCTGGATTCGCTCAACTTGACGGTGAGCTTCCAAAGTGATATCATTTAGATATCTCAGGAGCTCCCATGATTCGAGAGCGTGATTACGGGGCAGTCTCGGGCTGGGCGGCGCTGGTCGTGCTGCTGGCGGCCGCGGGATTCTGTGTGTGGCAGCTGGTCCTCGCTATCCAGGATCACCGCGACCCGCTCATCGTCGCCTGCGCCATCGGCTTCGCCTTCCTGGCCTTCCTGTTGACCGGGCTGTTCGTCGTCAACCCCAACGAGGCGAAGGTGCTGCAGCTGTTCGGGCAGTACGTGGGCACGGCGAAGGCGCCGGGCCTGCGCTTCGCCAACCCGCTGTATCGCAAGCGCACGATCTCGCAGCGCGTCCGCAACTTCGAGAGCAGCATCGCGGCGCGCGCGCGCATCGTCGAGGGCGCGGTCGGCATGGTGGAGATGGCGCTCGACATGCTCTCGAAGAAGAACGTCGTCACGCTCGACGAGGAGCGCAAGGCGGCGATGGTGAGCAATCTGCTGGTCGTGCTGTGCGGTGAGCGAAACACGCAGCCCATCGTCAACGCCGGCACGCTGCACCACTGAGGATCGGGTGGCCGAGCGCAAGGCGTTCCTTCTCCGCATCGACCCGGCGGTCTTCGAGGCGCTCCAGCGCTGGGCCGACGACGAGCTGCGCAGCCTGAACGGGCAGATCGAATTCGTGCTGCGCCGGGCGCTGCAGGGCGAGGGCCGGCTGGGAGCGACGCCGCCTCCCGGCGGCCCCGGCAAACGCGACACGGAAGGCGCCTGATGCCGCTTTCGGGACGCCGCGGGTCGTACGGCGTGGATGCGCCGTACATGCTGGTCGTCCCCTTCGCGATCCTGCTGTTCAACATCACGGCCGGCGTGATCAACCGGTCACCGTGGCCGCTGGTGGGCGCGGGCCTCCTGCTGCTCTGCGCTTCGACAGGCCTCCACGCGTCGCGCCGCGGCAAGTTCCTCGTGTGGAGGGATCTGCTGGACCAGGCTGCCGTCGACAGGGAGAGCCGCGTGCTCGACATCGGCTGCGGGCGCGGGGCAGTGCTCACGCTTGTGGCCGGACATCTCACCACCGGCCGTGCCGTCGGCATCGATCTCTGGAGAGGCAGCGACCAGTCGGGCAATTCAGCGCTCGCCACGCGGCGCAACGCCGAGGCAGAGCACGTCGACGGGCGCGTCGACGTCTGCACGGCGGACATGCGCGCGCTGCCGTTTGCGGACGGCACGTTCGACCTGATCGTCTCGAACATCGCCATCCACAACGTGCCGGGCCGCGACAATCGCGCGCGGGCCATCGACGAAGCGGTGCGCGTGCTGCGGCCCGGGGGCCGGCTGATGGTGGCCGACATCTTTTCTGCGCCCGAATACCGCGCTCGTCTCGACGCGCTCGGTTTGCAGGCTGTCGAGCAGCGCAATCTCGGCTGGCGCATGTGGTGGGGCGGCCCCTGGATGCCGACACGACTCGTGACAGCGAGAAAGGGCCTGTAGTCCGTAGCCCTGCTTCGTAGTGCTACCCTTGATCGGATGTCCGACGTCTTCGAGCCGCATCCGAGGCTGCGCAACGGCCACGTGATGACGGTCTGGGCCTGGGGACGGGCGCGCACGTTCCCTCGCCTGCCACTTCCCCAGGATCGGGTCTTCGTCGTCGCACCGGACGCACGGGTGCTCGGCCGCTGCTATTGGCAGCCGACACCGACGAGCCATCCCACGTTCATCGCGCTGCACGGCCTCGAGGGCTCGAGCGAAGCACACTACATGCGCGGCCTGGCGGACAAGGCGTTCGCCGAAGGCTTCAACGTCGTCCTGCTGAACCAGCGCAACTGCGGCGGCACCGAGCACCTGTCGATGACGCTGTATCACTCGGGGCTGTCGGCCGACGTCGACGTCGTGCTCCGGGAGCTCAGCGCGGAAGGTCACCGCGCCGTGGTGATCGCGGGTTATTCGCTGGGCGGCAATCTCGCGTTGAAGCTCGCCGGTGACTACGGCCGCGAGGCGCCCGCCACGCTCAAGGCCATCGCGGCCGTCTCGCCGGTGATGGATCTGCCCCGCTGCGTGGACGCGCTCGAGCGCCCGTCGAACTTTTTCTACCAGTGGAACTTCGTGCGGAACCTGAAGGCGCGGATGCGCCGGAAGGCAGCGGCATTTCCCGAGCGGTTCTCGATCGAGGCCCTGGATCGCATCCGCACGGTGCGACAGTTCGACGAGGAATACACGGCGCCGTTCTTCGGCTTCCGCGATGCGACCGACTACTACTACCGCGCGGCGGCGCTCCGCGTGGTCGAGCGCATCGAGGTGCCAACCCTGGTCATCGTCGCCGGCAACGATCCGTTCGTGCCGGCCGATTCGTTCCGCCAGTCCGCGGTCACGGGCAATCCGCACATCACGCTGCGCGTGAGCGCGCACGGCGGGCACTGCGCGTTCATCGCCCCGGCCAACGGCAATAGCGACGGGTACTGGGCCGAACGCCGCGTGGTGGATTTCCTCAAAGACCGAGTCGGTCCATGAGCTGTCGGGCCAGCTCGGGCCCCTTGCCTTCGTCTTCGTGCTTGAAATAGACGTAGGTGTCTTCCCAACCGGCCTCGTGCTCGCGAATCACGCGCGCCCACTCATCCAGATCGGCGTCGGTGTAGCCTTCGTCGCGCAGCCTGAAGTACCCGTAGTTGGCCGTGGGCACGATCGGGGTGGATCGCGTGTCGCTGTCGGCGAGGCAGAGCGCGAGGTTCCGGGCGCGCAGCCGCTCGTAGACGGCATCGTCCAGCCAGGACGGATGGCGGAACTCGAAAGCCGCCTTCGCGTGCCTCGGCAGCTCGGCGAGAAAGGCGTCGAACAGCGGCAGGTCGGCCTTGAACGCCGGGCCGAGCTGAAACAGCAGGATGCCCAGCTTCGGCCCGAGGGCCGACGCAGCATGGCAGAACGATTTCACCAGCTCACCGCAGTCGCGCAGCCGCCGATCGTGGGTAATGCGCTTTGGCGCTTTCAGCGTGATCTTGTACGGCTCCGGCGTGCCGGACGCCCAGCCCTGCACAAGCGTCTCGGTGGGCATCCGGTAGAAGGTGTAGTTGATTTCGACCGTGGGGAATCGCTCGGCATAGTAACCAAGCATCTTGCTTGCAGGCAGCGTGGGCGGATAGAACCGACCCTTCCACTCGGGATAGTTATAACCGGACGTGCCAACCCAGATCATCGAAGTGCCAGGCTCGGAGTGCTAAGTGCCAAGTGGGAAGAAACAACGGGGAGCGCCGCGAAGAAAAACAAAGGGAAGCAGAGCGACGTTCGCGCTGCTTCCCCCGTTGACCTGCGAGCGTGGGGCTACCAGCGAGGCTCGCGACGGCCGCCGCCGTCGTGACCACCCCCGCCCCGCGAGAAGGAGCCTCCGCCTTCGGGCTTCGGCCTGGCCTCGTTCACGACGAGCTGCCGTCCGTCGAGCGCGTGGCCGTGGAACTGCGTGATGGCTTTCTGCGCGCCATCGTCGTTGGCCATCTCGACGAAGGCGAATCCACGTGCCCGGCCAGTGGCCATGTCACGCATCACGCGCACGTTGTCCACTGCACCGGCCTGGCTGAACAGGCTGTTCAGATCTTCGTCCGTTGTCTTGTACGGGAGATTCCCGACATACAATCTCCGGCCCATCGTGCGGCTCCTACTCTGCTCGAATGCGCGCTCGCTCGGTCAGCAGGCAGCCGCGCGCGATGCGGCCTGCCGGACGTCGGAAGCCTGACCGTGCTTGTGCGGATGCACCGTGAAATAAGGGCAGCTGCTGGGCACCAGGCAGGATTCTTTCGTCTGAAGTTGCGCCAGTATACAGCACCTGTATATTTGTCAAGATCTAATTTCCCCCTCAACGTGTAATCGTGTGCAGCCGCAGGCGCGCACGAGCCCTCACCGCTGCAAGTCAGATAAAGTGAAGGATATGCGGCTCCTCAGACCTGGCCTGTTGGCCGCACTGCTCCTGGCCGCTTGCCGGCCCGCGCCGCCCGCGCGCGAGTACCGCGTCGTCGGGCAAATCCTCGGCGTCGATCGCGCCGCGTCTCGCGTCACCATTCGGCATCACGACATCGAACACTTCATGCCGGGCATGACGATGCCGTTTCCGGTGAAGGATGCAAGGCTGCTCGACGGCCGTGCGCCGGGCAATCTCGTCGACGCCACGCTGGTCGTGCAGGGCGCCGACGTCTGGATCTCGCGCCTCGACGTCACGGGCACCGCACCGCTGCCCGTGGAGTCGCCGGCGATCGGGCTGGCGCCCGGCGACGAAGTGTCAGATGCGCAATTCGTCGATCAAAACGGGACGCCCATTTCAATTGCCGGCCTGCACGGCCCAAGCCTGGTCACATTCGTTTACAGCCGCTGTCCGCTGCCTGAGTTCTGTCCGACGATTGAGACCCGATTGAGCGCGCTGCAGCGCGCGGTGCGGCACGAGGCTGGGCTCGCGGAAGTACGGTTGCTGGCGATCACGATCGATCCCGCGCACGACACGCCGTCCGTCCTGAAAGCGCATGCGGCGGCTCGTGGCATGGATCCGCTGGTCACCTACGCGACCGGCGACGTCCGGGCGATCGACGCCTTCGGCCGCCAGTTCGGGCTGGCAGTCACGCGACGGGACGCGGCCGGCGGCGTCGATCACAACCTGCGCACCGTGATCCTCGACGCCAGGCATCATATCGTCGCGATCCTGACGGGCGCGGACTGGAGCGTGGACGAGGCGCTGGCCGCTCTGAGGAAGGCGGCAGCCGCTTCGTGACACCGACGCCGCCGCCGTCTGCATTCACGCCTCGCGAGCGCCGGCTCATTGGGCGGCTGCGCACACCATCTGAGGTCCAGGCCTACCTGAACGCCCTGCGGTACAACACCGAGCCGGGCGGGGCCACGCTGCGCAGCTTCCGCCGCGTGATCGACGTCGGCGCCGCGCACTGCTTCGAAGCGGCGATGTTTGCGTGCGTCGTTCTCGAACAGCACGGCTACCCGCCGCTCGTTCTGAGCTTTGAATCGATCGACGGGCTCGATCACGTGATGTTCGCGTATCGCCACGACGGGCGCTGGGGATCGGTGGCGCGCTCGCGCGATCCGGGCCTGCATGGAAGAAAGCCGGTCTTCGCCAGCCCGCGCGCGCTGGCATTGTCGTACGTGGACGCCTACGTGGACTACACGGGCGGCGTGAAGGGTTACGCGATTGCCGATATGCGCAACGTCGAGGGTTGCAACTGGCGTTTCTCTCCGCGAAACGTGTGGAAGGCCGAGCAGTACCTGCTGGACTACCCACACCACAAGATCCGCCCGTCACGGGCGCGCATTGCCAGGCTGCGCGCGCGCTACGTCTCGTTCCGGGAGGCGCACGGCATCAAGCCGGTGGACTACGAGCGTCGCGATCGCTGGATGCCCCTTCCGAACGAGTTCCGGAGGGCTGAAGGGCTGCCGTTCGCGGGACCGGTGTGGCGGGCGCGACGGATCAGTCGAGATCGAAATCGCGCGGCGGGCGCGTGATCGGTTCCTGGCGCGCCTGGCGCAGCGCCTCTTCGAACCGCTTGGACAACGCATCGCCTCGCGACTTCTCGGCCTGCATCGACTGTTCGAAGATCGCTTCGCGCCGCGCCGCTTCCTCCGCGAGGATGCGCTGCGCCTTGTCGAGCTCGGGCTTGTCCGCCCGCTCCGGAGCGCGATGCTCGACGATGCGCTCGAGGTTGCGATCGAAGACGAGCGTCGCGCCGCAGCACGGGCAGAGCAGTTCCAGTTCCGAGTTCAGGCGCGGCATGCCGGTATGATACACCCCGGAACGGCATGAGCGACCCGTCTGGCGGACTGCTGCGCGTCGCAACCTACAACATCCATCGGTGTCGCGGGCTCGACGGACGGACACGCCCGGAGCGAATCGCCGAGGTGCTTGAGGGTATCGACGCTGACGTGATCGCACTGCAGGAAGTGGTCGGAGCCGGACCACGCCACGACGGACACGCGCAGGAGCTCGGCGCCGCGCTTGGCATGGGCTGGGTGATGGCGCCCGCGCGGCTTTACCGCCTGCACGCGTACGGCAATGTCGTCCTGAGCCGCTTTCCGATCGTCCACCACGTGCGCTACGACCTGTCGTGGAAGACATGCGAGCCACGCTGCTGCCAGCGGGTGGACGTCGACCTCGGCGGACGGCTGCTCCACCTGTACAACGTCCACTTCGGCACGGCGATTCTCGAGCGGCGAGTCCAGGCCGAGCGGCTGGCGGGCATCGTCTCGGATCGCCGCGTCACTGGACCGAAGGTCGTGCTCGGCGACTTCAACGAGTGGACGCGCGGGCCGGCCTCGGCGCTGCTCAGCGAGCGCCTGCAGGGGGTCGACCTCAGGGCCCACCTGCGTCGCCGGCGCACATACCCCGGCGTCCTTCCCCTGGTGCATCTCGATCACATCTACCATGCGGGCGCGGTGGAGGTCCGGCGCGTGGAGCTCGTGCGGACGCGGCGCTCGCTCATCGCGTCGGATCACCTGCCGTTGGTCGCAGAACTCGCCATCGGCCACTGACGTATGAACTTTCAAGGATCGCGGGTGTGGATCACCGGCGCGAGCTCGGGGATCGGCGAGGGACTGATTGCGCCGCTCGTGGAGCGCGGCGCGCGGCTGGCCATCAGCGCGCGCCGTGGTGACGCGCTGGAGGCCATAGCGGCCGGCTGGCGCGCGAAGGGCGCTGACGTCAGGGCCTTTCCGCTCGACGTCACCGATCGCGCGGCAGTCGAACGTACGGTGGCCGCGATCGAGCAGGCGTTCGGTGGGATCGACGTGGCCATCCTGAACGCGGGCGGGCACCTGCCCGGCTCGGGCGCCCGCTTCGATGGCCAGCAGTACGTCGACATCATGTCGGTGAACTATTTCGGCGTCGTCTACGGGATCGGCGCGGTGTTGCCGGGCATGCTCGCCCGAGGCCGGGGCTACATCGCCGGGGTCGCCAGCATCGCCGGGTATCGCGCGGTCCCCGCTGCCGGCGCATACGGTGCATCGAAGGCGGCCGTCATCCACATGCTGGACTCGATCCGCTTCGAGTTGGAGCCACGCGGGATCAGGGTGAGCGTCGTGAACCCCGGCTTCGTCAAGACGCCCCTCACCGATCGCAACCGCTTCCCGATGCCATTCCTCATGCCGCTCGGGGCGGCTGTCAACGCGCTCGTGAAAGGCCTCGAGCAGGAACGGCGCGAGATCCACTTCCCGAAATTCTTCACGTGGACGCTGAAGTTCCTGCGCATCCTGCCCTACCCCGTCTACCAGTGGATCATGCGACGGGCGACAAGGGGACGGCAACTCGCGAAGGAGGCGGCGCTCCGCGAGTAGGGACGACGTGGCGGCGGGGCTTCAGCCCGCCTGGCCGCCGGGATGACGTTTGTCAGTGGCGCCCGGCACCGCCGGGAAGGATGCTAGAGTTAGGGTTTCTCCGGAGACAGCCCGCTGTGAGTGAACTGAAGAACGACCTGGCCTCTCTTCGATTGAACGAGGCGCCCGAGAAGTCGCGGAAGGGCCTGTGGATCTTCCTGGGCATCATCCTGCTGGCCGCAGGCGCCGGCGTTTACGCCTGGCGGAGTACGGGCGGGTTCTCGAAGGTCGAGGTCGCCACGGTCACGCCGACCGTCGAGCAGGTGGGCTCGGCTGCCGCCGGGACGCCTGTGCTGACGGCCTCGGGCTATCTCGTCGCGCGCCGCGAGGCGGTGGTGTCGTCGAAGATCCAGGGACGTCTGCTCGATCTGCGCGTCGAGGAAGGCAGCGAGGTGAAGACCGGCGAGATCCTCGCCAAGCTCGAGAGCGCCGACTACGAGGCCCAGCTCGCGCGCGCCCGTGCCCAACTCCAGCAGGCAGAAGCTGCCATCGGCTCGTCGGACGCCGCCATTCATCGCGCCGAGGCCGACCTGGCCGAGGCAGAGCGACAGTTGAGCGTCAACACGAGGCTCAACGCCGACAAGCTCGTGCCCGTCGATACGCTCGACGCCTCGAGGAGCCGCGTGCGAATGGCGGAAGCCGCGCTGGCGCAGTCGAAGGCCGATCGCGATCGGTCGGCCGCCGCGTCCGTGCAGTCGCAGGCGGACGTCACCTTCGCCGAAGCGCAGTTGAACAACACGATCATCCGGGCGCCGTTTGCCGGCACCGTCGTGAAGAAGATGGCCGAGGTCGGCGAAAGCGTCGCGCCGATTCCGCCGGGCGTGAACATCTCCACTGCGTCGGGCGCCATCGTCGCGCTGGCCGATCTGGCGACGCTCGAAATGGAAGCCGACGTCTCCGAGGCCAACGTCGCCAAGCTGGTGAACGACCAGCCCGCCGAGGTCTCGGTCGAGGCGTTCCCGGATCGGCGCTACAAGGCCATCCTGCGGCAGATCATCCCGACCGCGGACCGGACGAAGGCCACCGTGCTGACGAAGGTGACGCTGATCGAGAAGGACAAGGACCTCAAGCCCGAGATGAGCGCGAAGGTCACGTTCCTCGAGCCGCAGAAGCCCGCGGCCGCGACGACGGCGGCCACGGTGCCCGCCAGGCCGAACATCTTGGTGCCGCAGGCTGCAATCGTCACGCGCGACGGCGGCCCGAAGGTGTTCGAAGTAGTCGAGGGCAAGGCCGTTCTGCGAACGATCTCGGTGGGCCTTACCCGCAACGATCAAGTGGTTGTCACGGACGGCCTCGCCGGATCGGAGCTGCTGGTGTCGAAGCCGCCGGACACGCTCAGGGACGGCGACAGGATCACTGTGAGGAAGTAACTGAAGTGCCAAGTTGGAAGTGACAAGTGCCAAGTTGGAAGTGACAAGTGCCAACCGGAATTGCCAGTGGCAAGTAGGAAGCGCTCAGCTGCCAGCTGCCAGCTGCCAGCAACGTCGAACCTGAAATAAGAAGGAGCCAGCATGGCCGCGGTTCAAGTGCAGAACGTGCGGAAGATCTACAAGCGCGACAGCCAGGACATCGTCGTGCTCGACGGGTTGAGCCTCGAGGTGCCCGAGGGCGAGTTCGTGGCGCTGATGGGCCCGTCCGGTTCCGGCAAGACGACGCTGCTCAACCTGATCGCGGGGATCGACCGTCCGACCTCCGGAAGCGTCGTCGTGGCAGGCACCAACGTCGGGCAGCTCTCCGAGAGCGCTCTGGCGAAGTGGCGCAGCCGAAACGTCGGCTTCATCTTCCAGTTCTACAACCTGATCCCCGTCCTGACGGCGCTCGAGAACGTGGAGCTGCCGCTGCTGCTCACCAGCCTCTCCAAGAAGGAACGGCGTGAGCGGGCGCTGACGGCGCTCAAGGTCGTGGGCCTGGCGGATCGCGGCAAGCACTACCCGCGTCAGCTCTCCGGCGGACAGGAGCAGCGCGTCGCGATCGCGCGCGCGATCGTGGCCGATCCGGCGGTGCTGGTGGCCGACGAGCCGACGGGCGACCTCGACGCGAAGAGCGCCGAGGACATCCTGAACCTGCTGCAGACGCTCAACAAGGACTTCAACAAGACGATCGTCATGGTCACGCACGACCCTCGCGCGGCCTCGCGCGCCCACGTCGAGCGGCATCTCGAGAAGGGCGTGCTCGCCTCGACCGTCGCGCGGCACGAAGAGACGACGGCCAGCCGATAGGAGTCCCCCGTGAAGTATCTGCCTTACATCTTCCGGCACCTGAGGAAGACCTGGATCAGGACAGGCAGCACGGTGCTCGGGATGGCACTGTGCATCTTCCTGATCTGCGTCCTGCAGACGGTGGTCGCAGGCATCAGCGACGCTCTCAGCGGTGCGGCCACGGATCGGCTCGTCACTCGCCACCGGGTCAGCCTCGTCTTTCCGCTGCCGCAGTCCTATCTGGCTCGCATCCAGAGCATTCCGGGCGTGAAGCGCGTGGCGCGCTCGAACTGGTTCGGGGGGATGCCCGGCAGCGGCAAGCCCGACTTCAAGAACTTCTTTCCGAACTTCGCCATCGACGCCGAGCCCTACTTCGCGATGCACCCGGAGATCGTGATCGCGCCGGACCAGATGAGAACCTTCATGGACGATCGACGCGGTGCGGTGATCGGACAGGAACTGGTCGACAAGTTTGGTTGGAAGCTCGGGAGCACATTCCAGCTGACCAGCATCATCCCGCCCTATCAGATCGGCAAGCCGTTCGACTTCGTAGTGCGCGCGATCTACACGCTCGACCAGGCGCGGCAGAAGGGCGGAAGTCGTGCGGTGATGTTCTTTCACTACGATTACCTGTACGAGGCAACGAATCAGCAAGCCGGCGTTGGCACTTACAACCTGCAGATCGCGAATTCGAACCAGGCGACGGCGATCGAAAAGGCCGTCGACAGTCAGTTCGAGAACAGCGACGCCGAGACGAAGACCGAGACCGAGCAGGCGTTCCTCGCGAGCTTCATCGCGCAGGCCGGCAATCTCGTCTTTTTGCTCAACTTCGTCGGCCTGGCAGTGGCCTTCACCATCCTGCTCGTCACGGCGAACACGATGAGCATGGCGGTTCGCGAGCGGCGCAAGGAGATCGCGGTGCTGAAGACGCTGGGATTTCCGAGCCGGCTGGTGCTCTCGCTGATCCTCGGCGAGGCGCTGACGCTCGGAATCATCGGCGGGGTACTCGGCGTCGGACTCGCCTCGACGCTCATCTCGAACCTGTCGAAGATCCCCGGCCTCGGGGCCGCGCTCCAGACGTTTCCGAACCTCGGGCTGAATCCCAGGGTGACCACGCTGACCTTCGTGGCGTCCGCCGCGCTGGGGCTCTCGGCGGGGCTGGCGCCTGCCATCTCCGCGTTCCGCTCGAACATCACCTCGATGCTGAGGCAGGTCTGATGGCGCTTCCGATTTCGTACAACATCAGGAACCTGATCGTCCGCTGGAAAGTGACGCTGCTGGCGATCGGCGGCATCGCGCTGGTGGTCGCCGTGATGCTCGTGCTCGTGGCGATGTCCACGGGCTTCCGGACCGCACTCCGCGCGACCGGGTCCCCGGACAACGCCATCGTCATCCAGCGCGGGCAGAACTCCGAGTTGACGTCCGGGTTCACTCGTGACAACGCGAACATGATCATGGTGGACAGCCGAGTCGCGCGCGACGACCAGGGCAAGCCGCTCGCCTCGCCTGAAATCATGATCGTCAACAACATGCCGCGCCGCCAGGACGGCAGCAGCGTGAACGTCGTCGTGCGCGGCGTGACTCAGCAGGCCTTCAAGGTCCGCAGCATCGTGAAGATCGTCCAGGGGCGTAACTTCACTCCGGGGTTGTACGAGCTGGTGGTCGGGAAAAAGGCTTTCGAACGGTACGTCGGCCTGGACGTCGGCCAGTCGATCAATCTTCAGCGGCGCGCGTGGAAGGTCGTGGGCGTGTTCGAGGCCGACGGCAGCGGCTTCGAGAGCGAGATCTGGGGCGACCTGGAGGTGATGGGACCGGCGTTCAATCGCAACAACGGCTACTCATCGCTGACCCTGCGGCTCACCGACCCCTCTCCGGCGTCCCTCGAGGCGTTCAACGCGGATCTGAAGCGGAACCCTGCCATGCAGGTGGAGCTCATTGAGGAGCGCGCCTTCTACGACAACCAGGCCGGCACCATTTCGGCGGCGCTCATCGGCCTGGCCAGCTTCGTCGCCGTCGTCATGGGCATCGGCGCCGTGTTCGGTGCGATGAACACGATGTACGGCATCGTTTCGGCGCGGACGCGCGAGATCGGCACGCTGCGCGCGCTGGGCTTCTCGCGCATCAGCATCCTGACCTCCTTCGTCCTCGAGTCCACGTTCCTGGCGTTCGTCGGCGGCCTCATCGGCTGCCTGCTGGCTCTACCCACCAACGGCATCAGCTCGGCGGCCGGGGGCGCGAACTTCGCGGAGGTGGCCTTCGCGTTCCGCATTGCGCCCGCGGCGCTGGCGATCGGGCTCATCTTCGCGGTCGTCATGGGCATCATCGGCGGCATGCTGCCCGCCGTGAAGGCCTCGCGCATGCCCATTACGTCGGCCTTGCGGGAAGCGTAGCGCCACGGAGGACGCGGAGATTTTCGCCACGGAGCCACGGAGGCGAATTCTCAGTGTGCGCGATCACGCCGGCCTGCTCGTGGGGCCGGCTACACGGTGCCGAGATCCGGACGAGCCGCGGAGTTCAACGAAGAACTCCATCCACAGATTTCACAGATTGCACAGATGAGGACAGCCGCTCGCAGCGGCAATTGGCTCGACCGGCAGCGCGGCGAAGCCGCGCGTGTGGATAGGCCGCTCCGCGGCCCGCCGGTCGAGCCTCAGCGGAGTTCAATCTGTGGAATCTGTGGAATCTGTGGATACCACGCGCAGTGGCCTGCACCGAGGTGCGCGTAGTAGAAGCCACTCACCGCGGCGTCGCAGCCCCACGTACTCCCACCGGAATGAGATCGTGAAGACGAGCAACGCCGACGCCTGGACGAGCCGGAAGATGCTGGCGGACACGCCCCCCGACGACTAGCCTTCTTCTTCGAATTCCTCTTCTTCGGGCGGGCCGAGTCGCGTCGACGGGCGCAGCGACTCGCGGTAGTCGTAAATCGGCAGGTCGCGCACGTGGAGCGAGATCGGGCAGGTCGCCGCTTTCTCGTCCACTACGACGGTCACGGGGCTTCCTTCGACGCCGGCGCGGAACACCAGGCGGCATCCACAGGCCAGACGAGCGTGGGTGAACCCTTTGAGCATGGCCCTGATTTTACTACAGCAGCCCCTTGATATCCGTTTCGTACTTCGCCTTGCCCACAAGGCCGGAATTCTTGCGGCAGATCCGCCCGTCGCGCGAAATCACAAACGTCGTCGGGATGCCCCACATCGGCCCGTAAGCGTCCTGCAGGTCGTCGCGGTCGAGGCCGACCAGCACCGGGTAGTTCATCTTGAACTCGGCGGCGAAGGGCTTGAGCTTGTCGGGCGTGTCGTCCACCGACACCCCCACGATCTGCAGGCCTTTCTCGCCGTAGGCCTGCTGCAGCTCGACAAAGCCGGGAATTTCCGCCTTGCACGGCGGGCACCAGGTGGCCCAGAAGTCGAGCACGATCACCTTGCCCTTGAACGACGACAGGGCGATCTTCTGGCCGTTCATGTCGGAGACCGTAAAGTCGAGGTTGGCCTTCTTCGCGCTGGCCGGGCAGGTCAGGTCCGAGCTCTCCGCATCCGCGCTCGAGCTCGGAATCATCGGCACGGTGGCGTACACCAAGGCGCCAACCGCAGCCGCCGCAACGATCCAGCGGGCAATCTTCAGCATCGACATCCTCACGCGCGTCCCGTCAGCATGACGCGCACGTCACACCATTATGCCCCGCTCCCGGGCCCCCTGCGCACCTTTCGCACCTCACGCACCCCAGCACCCCACGCACCCCACGCACCCCGCGCACCCCGCGCACCCCGCGCACCTTGCAGCACCGGCCCTCGTCCTTCCTCCCTCGTCCGTCGTCCTTGTGATATGTCCTGTGCCGATGTCACGAACCTCGTAAATGATGGGGACATCCGCTGACGGCAATCGCAGAGAGGGCCGGAAATACTGTCGAGGCCGGAGGCATGGTCCTTGCCTCGCAAACCGCTGGTTCCAGATCGTTCCGGCCGTGTGGTCGAATTGCGGGTCCCGCGGGACTCACAGTAAGATGCGAACCATTCCGGCCGAGTTGTGGCTCCGGTGACAGGTCCGCGAGGGAGAATTCTATGCGCACGCGGCGCAACCTGGCGGGGCGGTTCGTAGGCGCGATGGCCGCTCTGGCGGTTGTCTCCTTCGGAACCCCCCTCCACGCGCAGACGCCTTTCGTCCCGTACTTCGGCAAGAACCAGATCCGGTACGACACGTTCCGGTGGCACATCTACACCACCGATCATTTCGAGATCTACTACTATCCCGAGACGGAGCAGCATCTCGAGCGGGTCGCCAGCTACGCCGAAAGCGCGTACCAGCAGATCAGCGCGGACCTGAAGCACGATCTCGCCTTCAAGGTTCCGCTCATCGTCTTCAAGACGAGCAGCGAGTTCCAGGAGCAGAACGTCGTGCCCGGCGCCGCGCAGGAAGGCGTCGGCGCGTTCGCGGAGCCGTACCGCGACCGGATGGTGCTGCCGATCGACGAGCCCCCGGACCTGCTCTACCGGCTGATCGTCCACGAGCTCACGCACATCTTCGAGTTCGACATCATCCCGCAGGGCCTGATTCGCCGGAGCGTGCCCCTGTGGGTGAACGAAGGGCTCTCCGACTACATGACCGGGGCGTGGCGGCCGATCGATCTGATGACGATCCGCGACGCGGCCGTCTCCGACATCGTGCCGAAGATGACGGACCTCGAAGGCTACGGCGGGTTCAGCAACCCTCGCCTCATCTACAACCTGGGCCACGCCGTCTTCGAGTTCATCGAGTCGAAGTGGGGGAAGGAAGGCCTGCGCCAGTATCTCTTCTCCCTGCGCAAGAGCGTCATCGGCGGCGGTGAGGACGCCTACGAGGAAGCCTTCCACCTGAAGCCCGAGGATTTCGATCAGCAGTTCGAGAAATACCTGAAGGATCGGTTCAAGCCGTTCCGCGACAAGGAGCGGCCGGCCGACTACGGGCGCAACCTCGTGCCCAACCCGCAGCGGACGAAGTACACCACCGTACTCTCGGTCGAACCCTCCCCTTCGGGTGAGCTGATCGCCGCGATGACCGGCAACCGCAAGGACCAGGAGCTCGACCTCGTGCTGCTCTCGGCCAAGGACGGCACGGTCGTGCGGAACCTCACGCCGGGCTTCGACCAGAGCTACGGCTTCACCTACATCGTCACGCCCGGCGGCCGCTGGAACACCGTCTCGTGGATGTCCTGGTCGCCGAAGGGCGACGCCATTGCCTACTTCGTGCGCACCGAGAAGGAGCGCGCGCTGATCATCCAGAACGCGGTGACCGGCAAGCTCGAGAACCGCATCCCGATGAAGAGCGTGGACGATCCCGAATCACCGGCCATCGCCCCAGACGGCCGCCACGTGGCTTTCTCCGCGCTGCGCGGCGCCATTGGCGACATCTTCATGCTCGATCTCGACACCGGCAAGATCGAGAACCTGACAGACGACGCGTTCGCCGACTACGGGCCGACATTCTCCCCGGACGGCTCCTACATCGTCTACATGGCGCGCGTCAGCGGCAACGAGAAGCTGTTCCGCCTCGACCTCGATACGAAGAAGAAGACGCAGCTCACCTACGGCACGCACGACGATGCGCAGGCGAAGTTCGTGGACGACCATACCCTGGTCTTCCCGTCGACGGCGGTGAACCCGACGCTGCCGATCGAGCCCGAGGTCGCGAAGAACGGCAACATCTTCAACATCTGGACGCTCGACATGAAGACGGGTGAGCTGCGCCAGTTCACCGACGCCGTCGGCGGCAATGTCAACCCGATCGTGCTGCAGGGCGAACGGACCAAGAGCATCGCCTTCGTGACCTACTTCAAGGGCGAGTGGGGCGTCCACGCCCTGGACCGGAAGGACCCGCTGCAGACGGCGCTGCTGAGCGACTTCGGCGAGCCGGGCCAGGGGCCGCCCGTCGACTTCCAGGCGCCGCTCACGCACACGCTCGTGAAAGAGAACGATCGCGTCAAGGGCAACTTCGAGAAGATGTTCCTCGACGGCCGGCCGCCGGTGAACGTCGGCGTGACCAGCGGCGGCAACATCTACGGCGGCACGGCGATCACCTTCAGCGACGTGCTGGGTGACAAGGAGTTCAACTTCTACTTCGCGTCGATCTCGCAGTACCGGACGATCGCCGGGTCCTACACGAACCTCTCGCGTCGGCTCCAGTACGCGATCCAGGGCTTCTCGCAGACCGACTTCTTCTACGGGCAGCTCAGCAACGTCTTCTACGACCCGTCGCTGTCAGGGTTCATCGATCGCGACCTGGCGATTGCGACCCGCACCGCACAGGGCGGCAGCATCTACGCGATCTATCCGTTCAACCGGTACCGGCGCATCGAGATGCAGGCGGGCGTCGTGAACTTCAATGAGTCGTTCGAGGACCCCACGCTCGAGCAGTACTCGAAGGATTACCAGACGCAGGTCTATGGAGCCCCGCTTTTCAACAACGGCACGGCCGTCCCCTTCAGCCTGACCTACGTCCAGGAGACGACGGTGTTCAGGGAGTTCGGGCCGCTGTCGGGCAACACCATGCGGCTCGAGTACGAGGTCGCCCCGAAGATGGGGAACACGCTGGAGCGCCAGACCCTGGACCTCGACATGCGGTACTATCTGCGGCTCGGCGGCAGCGGCCTGCTGGCGCTGCGCGGGCGCGGCTACAAGAGCTGGGGCGAGGCCCCCAACTTCAACTATTTCGGCGGCAACGCCGACCTGCGCGGATACGAATATCTCCAGTTCGCGGGCAATAACACGTTCTATGCAAACGCCGAGTTGCGCTTCCCGCTGGTCGAGGCGATGCTGACGCCGATTGGCGTCGTGGGTGGCATCCGCGGCGTGTTCTTCGCCGGCACGAGCGGCGCCTACTTCAACGGTTCACACTTCCAATTCGCGAGCAACAAGTCGGAGACCGTGATCCCGATCGTCGGGTATCAGCCCGATGCATCCGGCAACCTCGTGCCAGTCTTCGGGAACCCGATCGACGTGAACGGGTACCGGCTCGTGGATGGCCGCGCCTCATACGGCTTCGGCCTCGAGACCTTCGCGCTCGGCTTCCCGATCCACTTCGACTGGGCGTGGCGGACGCTGTGGAACCGCAACTGGGAGGACTACGTGTTCGCAGCCGCAGGCGGCAGCCAGGAGTTCCGCCGCCCGCAGTTCAAGGTCTGGATCGGATACGACTTCTAATCTGGGCGAGCAGGGCGAGCAAGGCCTGGCGGGGGCGAGTAAGCAAGAACTCCGCTAGCCATGCTCGCCCCCCTAGCCCTGCTCGCCCGTTGTTCCCGCCCTTCCGTCGAAGTACTGCAAGTACGCCATGAGCGCCCCGTGGTAGTGGCGCCGCATGGCCGTGGCAACCCGCTCGGGGTCGTGCGCCAGCAGTCCCTCCAGTAACTCGTGGTGTTCCCGCTGCGCCTGGGCGACGCGCGGCACGAGCACGCCCTTGTAGAAATAGCGGCGAATCTGGTCCCAGCGATCGAGGGCCTGGACGGTGCTCTGCTGCAGGAGCTTCAAGCCCGAGACCTCGCTCAGGGCTCCGTGGAACCGGGTGTTCAGGTCGGCCCACGCGTCGTACTGCGTGGCGGCCACGGCCGTGTCCATCGCCCTGACGTACCCCTCGAAGGCGGCGAGCGTCGGCTTGTCGGCGCGCTCGGCGGCCAGCCGCCCGGCCACCACCTGCAGGCCCTCGAGTACCGAGAAGACGTCGACGACCGAGTCCCGCGACAGCGGCGTCACGGTGGCGCCGACGTGTGGAATCAGCGTCACCAGGCCTTCAGACTGCAGTAACTGCAGGGCTTCACGGACCGGAATCGCGCTCACGTTGAGGCGCCGGGCGACGTCCTCGATGACCAGCCGTTCGTCGGGCGGGATTTCGCACGTCAGGATGGCGTCGCGGAGCGAGCGGTACACCAGTTCCTGCTTGGTGCGGAAGACCGGGCGGGCGGCATCAAGGGGCATCGTTGGAAAATTCCGCTGACAGCGCTCGTCCCAGCGACGTGCGATCCGTCCAGCTTGGTTACCCACTTTAACAAAGTCGCGTTGAAGTGGACTGGCCAAATATGATATACGGCCATGCGTACAGGGCACAACGAGCCAAAAATCACACGAGACCAGCCAACTGGTAATGTCAGTGGCGTCTGAGCGACCTGACCACTTCCACGGGGTACGGAGGGACAACGATCATGAACAGTCGCGCCGGAACATCGGGGCTCCGGAATGCCGGCCTCGCCTTGCTGAGCATCGTCCTGCTCGCCGGTCTCCTGCCGCGGCCCCTTGCCGCTCAGACGGTCGCGGGCACCATTCTCGGGACGGTCACGGACTCGACCGGCGCCGTCGTCGCCGGCGCCAAGGTCGTGCTGACCAACGAGGGCACGCAGTACAGCCGCACGGTCGTCACCGATGCGTTGGGTGAATACGTCGCCCCACAGTTGCCGACTGGCACGTACACGGTCCTGGCGGAGCTCACCGGGTTCAAGGCCACGGCGTTGTCCAACGTCCAGGTTGGTGTCGACCAGCGCGTCCGCATCAACGTGACCCTCGAAGTCGGACAGATGACCGAATCGGTGAAGATCGAGGCCTCGACGCCTCTCCTCCAGACGTCCTCCTCGGAGCTCGGGACGACCGTTCACTCCGAGCAGATCCAGACGTTGCCACTGAACGGCCGCAACTTCGTCAGTCTCACCAGGACGGTGCCCGGCGTCCTCCGCGGCATCCCCGGCGCGAACATCGACGGCGCCGGCAGCCTTGCATGGCGCGCCTCGGCGTCGTTCTCCGCCAATGGCCAGCGCGCGCGGGACAACAACTACATGCTCGACGGCGTCGACAACAACGAGACGTGGCTCCAGACAGTCGTGCTCTTCCCCAGCGTCGACGCGCTCGATGAGTTCAAGCTCCAGACCAGCACGTACTCGGCTGAGTTCGGTCGCTCGACCGGCGGTGTCGTCAACCTGCAGATCAAGTCGGGCACGAACCAGTATCACGGCAGCGGCTACTTGTTCCGTCGTGACGACGCGTTCGACGCCAACAACTTCTTCAACAACCGCGCCGGGCGCAAGAAGCCGGATTTCAGCCAGAACCAGTTCGGCGGGACCATTGGCGGCGCCATCTTCAAGGATAAGACATTCTTCTTCAGCGACTACCAGGGTCACCGCGAGAAGCAGGGCCAGACGTTTCTTTCCACCGTCCCCACGGCGAAGATGCGCACGGGCGACTTCTCGGAACTCTCGCGAGTCATCTACGACCCGGTGACGCAGGCGCCGTACCCCGGCAACGTCATTCCGAGCGATCAGATCGATCAGGTGGCGGCGAACATCCTCGATCAGCTCTATCCCACGCCCAACACGGACGGCTCACGGAACGCAACGACCGGTCAGGTCATCAACAACTACCTGATCAACCCGATCAAGGAGCGCCAGGACAACCAGTTCGACGTCAAGGTCGACCACAACCTGACGCAGAACAACCGGTTCTTCACGCGCTACAGCTTCGAGAAGACGCACAGGCTGCAGCCGGCGTCGCTCCCCCACGGTGATGCCGGCGTCACGTTCGGAGCGGGCGACGGCAACATCAAGGCGCAGGGCCTGGCGTTCAACGACACGCACACGATCAGCAGCAACTGGCTCAACGAGTTCCGCTTCGGATGGTCGCAGATCAAGTTCTTCATGACGCCGATCGACTACCTGCAGAACCCCGCCAAGGCGGTCGGCCTGCCAGGCATCAACTTCAGCGACCCTACGTCCGGCATGACCCAGATGATCTTCCAGAACATCAGGAACCTCGGGCAGAACGGGAACCAGCCGCTGATCACGAACCAGAACGACTTCCAGCTTTTCGACAACGTCACGTGGATCAGGGGCAAGCACACGCTCAAGGGCGGTGGCAGCATCACCTTCAGGTCGCGTAACGTCCTCAACTCGGATTCGATCACCGGCAACTTCCAGTTCAACAACAACATGACCTCGAACTGCGCCGGTCAGCCGACCGGGTGCAAAGTCGACAGCACGACTGGCTTCGACGTCGCGAGCTTCATGCTCGGCCTCGCGGCGCAGAAGAACCGCGCCCTTTCCAGCCTGACGAGCACCGGCGAAGTCCAACCCTACATGGAGCGCCGGCCCGAGTACTCGCTGTACGCGCAGGACGACTGGCGCCTGACGAGCAGGCTGACGCTGAACCTCGGTCTGCGGTGGGACACGTATCCGCCCTATCGAGAGGACGACGACCGGCAGTCGAACTTCGACGAGACCACGGGGCAATTCGTGGTCGCGTCCGACGCAGCGACCATCCAGGGCGAGGACGTTGGCCGCTACCTGCAAACGTATTCGAAGGCCGACTTTGCCCCGCGTGTCGGCTTCGCCTACGACCTCTCGGGCGACGGCAAGACCCTCATTCGCGGCGGCTGGGGCAAGTTCTGGAACTTCAGCCCCGGCGGCACGTCGTCCTCGAAGGCGCAGAACCAGCCGTTCCTGCAGTCAATCGCGCTCACGCCCACGCCGAGCTCGTACGGCAACAACTTGCCGTTGGCGACGGGACTGCCCGATCCCACGCAGTCCGATCCCACCAAGCTGCCACCCGCCGGCGCCACGCGTTCCGCCTTCGACGTCAACTTCCGCGATGCGTACGCGTACAACTACAACCTGAACGTCCAGCGGGGACTCGGCGCGAACTACCTGGTGGAGGTCGCCTACGTCGGCTCACGCGGCCGTCAAATGGTCTTGAAGGTGGACATTAACCAGGCCCGGCCGGTCGTCGGCGTCAGCGATGCGAACGTCAACAGGCCGTACATCGCGCTCGCGCCGCTCGTGCGCGGCATCAGCCAGTCCAACAGCATCGGAACGCTCGACTACAACGCGTTCCTGCTCAAATTCCAGCGACGGTTTGCGAACAACTTCTCGTTCCTGAACTCCTACACGTACGGCCATTCCGTGGACTTTGCGTCCGACAACGAAGCCGGCATCGCGAACACGTACGACATCGGCTACAGCCACGCGTCGTCGGATTACGACGTGAGACACACGTTTGCTTCGAGCTGGATCTACGAGCTGCCCTGGGCTCGGGAGAAGCTCTATGGCGGGTGGCAGATCAACGGGATCCTCTTCCTCCGCACGGGGCTGCCGTTCACGGTAGTACAGGCCCAGAACGTCCAGTCCACCGGGACACAGAACCGGCCGAACCGGACGTGCGATGGCTCGCTCAGCGGCGGCGGAACGATCGACAAGTGGTTCGACACGTCGTGCTTTGTCTCGCCGACCGACACTACCGGGACATTCGGTGATGCCGGGCGCAACATCCTCCGGGGACCCGGTCAGGTCAACATCGACGCGTCACTGATCAAGCGCACGAAGTTCGGACACGTCAACACGGAGATCCGCGTCGAGGCGTTCAACCTGCTCAACCACCCGCAATTTGCCAACCCGGGCGTTGGCAGCTCCGGCAACTCGCTGGGGACTGCGGCGTTCGGGACGATCACGCAGATGCTGTCGAGTGGCTCCTGCTCGCTCTGCGGCACTGTCGAGCGGCAGGTGCAGATCGCAGTGAAGGTGCTCTTCTAGGCGGGAAAGCCCTGCCGGCCCCGGCTCGCTCCCGCGAGCCAGCCGGCAGGGCGACGTCGTCGTGCTGCCAGCTGACGGCTGTCAGCTGGTTCACTTCTGGTAATACTCCGAGTTCTTCTCCGCGAAGTGCTTCCACTTGTCGGGCGTTTCGTCCAAGGCGAAGATCGCCTCGACCGGGCACGCCGGCACGCACGCGCCGCAGTCGATGCACTCGTCGGGATGGATGTAGAGCATCTCCGCAGCTTCGAAGGTCGCTTCGTCCTTGCGCGGGTGAATGCAGTCCACCGGGCACACGTCCACGCAGGCCGCGTCCTTCGTGCCAATGCAGGGTTCGGTAATCACATACGCCATCGCAGTCGCTCCTCCTCCGCCGCGCAGCAGCTACGCGGGAATGTCAATCGAACCTGGCGGCAGGTACCCCAGCCGCCGTGACACCTGCCGCGCCAGCTCCCAGCAGGCACGGTTCACTTCCGTGACGAGCGGGCGCTCGTCGGCCTCGTGCGCGAAGGCGCCGAGGCGGGCCACTTCTCTTCCGCTGTAGTCCATCACCGGCGCGCACGTGCAGCCCAGAGGCGGCGCCGCGCCGTCCACGGCCGGCGGTCCCAGCCGCGCAATCATCGAGCCGCCACGCGGCAGATCCGCGGGCGACTCGAGCCGCAGGCAATTCAGCCGGCGCGTCGCCTGCGTCGTCGAGAAGTAGACGGCGCAGTGCGCGGGCATCTCGCGGCCGTAGACCGTGCGCATCGCCACTTCGTCGGGTCCCGTCGCCCAGACGTAAGTCACTTCGTCGGCGTCGGGAATCGCCAGGAACGCGCGAAGCCCCGACCGCAGCACGTAGTCGCGGAGCACCGGGTACCCATGCAGCCGGATCTCGGAGCGGCCCAGGAACCGGAAGCTCAGGTCGAGCATCTTCAGCGTGAGGCCGTAGCGCTGCGTATCTTCGTCCTGACGAACGTACCCCCGGCGCTTCAGCACGCCCAGCAACCGGTGGATCGACGGCGGCGGCTGGTGGAGGGCGCGGGACAACTCGGCCACGCTCAATCCACGCGGGGCCCGGCTCAGGGTCTCGCAGATTTCCAGAGCCTTTTCGATGGAAGTGACGGGCATTCCGTATGTCGGAACGATGTTTCAACTTCGAGCGTACGGCGAGCATGGGCGGCTGTCAAGGCACTGAAATGGTCGGACTTCCGTACAATGCCTTCGTGCGTTGGCCTGCGACAGTCACGGCTTTGTCGGTGACCCTTGGCGCGGCAGGCCTGCCTGCGCGGGCAACGCCGGATTTGGGAACGCGCGATCGCACGCTCGAACGCCAGTTCACGCCCATTGCCGCTCCCGACGGCGCCTACGTCGTCTCGACCGTCGAGACTTCGATCACTCAACTGGCTGCGGAACTGGGAAGTCGCGACGCGGCGCCGGCGCCTGGAGCCTGGCAAGTCACACACCCCGAGGCCCGCGAGGCTTTCGGACAGGCCGGCCTCTACGATCGCTTCCGGCTGGCCGAACTGTTTGGCGGGCAGCGCCCCTCGGTCGTCCGCGGCTCGCTGGCCGCCGGCGGCTACCGCACGGCCTACACCCTGATCTCTCCGTATCCCGATGGCACCCTCTCCCGTCTCCTCCACGGGACGATGGTGATCCAGGTGAGGATAGGGACGGCCGGTGCCAGGCGTGAGCGGCCATGAGCACGAGGCCGCGCCTTGCCCTGCCAATCGTAATCGTGCTCAGCCTCTGCGCCCGCGTCGAGGCGCAGGGCTGGCCCGAACAGACCGCCACGTTGTTTGATGGCCGAGTGACGCTCGGGGGCGAAGCGACGGCCACTGTGGCGCCCGAAGACAAGGGGCACTTCACCTACACCGATTACGAGCGCAGCTCGTTGCAGCTGGTGCGGCTTGGCGTTGCTGCCGCCATCAGGCCAATCGACCGGCTGACCTTCGTCGTCGATCTGCGCGCCGAGGGCGATACGAGCGGCGGCGACTGGAGTGCGATCCCGGTCGCTCTCTACGTGCGCGTGAGGCCGTGGCGCGACCGGCGCTTCGACATCCAGGCGGGCCGCATTCCACCGGTCTTCGGCGTTGCCGGCCGCCACATCTACGCGAGCGACAACGTCCTCATCGGCACGCCGCTCGCCTGGCAGTACCTGACAGTGCTTCGCGCCGACGCGGTGCCGGCCAACGCCGACGAGCTGATCTACGCTCGCAGCTACGGCTGGCAGCCCGGCTACTCGGTCGGCGATGACGGGTACGCGCGAGGCGTGCCGCTGGCGACCGCGTTCCGGTACGACACGGGCGTCGAGGCACGCATCGGCGATGACGTGAGCCTCGTTTCGGTGGCGGTTGCGCTGACGAATGGCACGCTGTCGGCGCCTGGCTTGCGCTCGTCGAACGGCGGGCCGCAAGTATCGACGCGCGTGGCGCTCCACCCATCACCCGCGTGGGTAATCGGTGCGTCGTACGCCGACGGGCGGTTCGTGGCAGATACCGTGCGCGACGGACTGCCCGCATCGCAGAGCGGTGGAAGGTACCCTCAACGCACGATCGGCGGAGATGCGGAGTACTCGCTGGGACACGTGTTGATCCGCGCCGAGCTGGTGGCCGCGCGATGGACGCTACCCGTGCTCGGCCCGCCGCCCATCGACAATCCACTCTGGTCGACCGGGGTCTCCGTCGAGGGACGCTACAAGATCGCGCCGGGCGTGACGGCGGCCCTTCGCGGCGATCACCTCGGCTTCAATAGCCAGACGGGTACCTACCTGACGTTGCCGTGGGATGCCCCGGTGAGCCGCGTCGAGGGCGGCGTCTCGTGGGCCGCGACCAGGCACGTCATCCTTCGGGGCTCGATTCAATACAACTCGCGGAACCGTGGGCCCATCCGGAGCGCGACGCTCCCCGCCGCGCAGGTGACGCTGTGGTTCTGATGCGAGCGGCCGCGGGCGTCCTCGCCGGGGGCCTCGCCATGACGGCCGTGTCCGCCGGGCAGCCGCGCGGGGCCAGCGTCCGCGGGCGCGTCGAGCTGCCTCACGTGCCGGTCATGGTCGAGCGCAGGCCCGCATCGGGCGAGCTCGGCGAGGGGCCGCCCCGCGACGCGGCGGAATGGCGGCGAGCGGTTGTCTACTTCGAGACGGCGCCGAAGGGTGCGTTCGAGGCGGAGGACGTCCACGCTCAGATGGACCAGCGCAACGAGACGTTCGTGCCGCACCTGCTGGCGGTCACCGTCGGCACGACTGTGGATTTTCCAAACGACGACCGCACCTACCACAACGTCTTCTCGCTCTCGAAGACGAAGCGGTTCGATCTGGGACGCTATGCCGCGGGGCGATCCAAGTCCGTGCGGTTCGATCGGCCGGGCGTGGTGCGCGTGTTCTGCGAGATCCACTCGCACATGAACGCCTTCATCCTGGTGTTCACGCACCGCTTCTTCGGCGTGACGGACCCGGATGGCCGCTACCAGATCGACGGCGTGCCGCCCGGCACGTACACGCTCGTTTCGTGGGTCGAGGGCGCCGTACGCGACAGCAAGTCGATTACGGTCGCCCCGGACAGCCGCGTCGTCGAGGCAGACTTCCCCCTGCGATGACCCTGTTCTCGTCCCTCACGAACCGCATCTTCCTGGCCAGCGCGCTGCTGGCCGTCGCGACGACGGGCGTTGCTGTGTACGTCGTGGGTACGCGCGCGACGGGTGAAGCGGAGGCCGAGCTGGGCCGGGGGCTGGCTGACGCGGCGACGCAGGTGGCGCAGCAGCAGCGCGCCCTGGTGGGCCGCTATGTCGTCTTCGCGCGGTTGCTCGCCGACTTGCCTAAACTAAAGGGAGCGGTCGCGACGCAGGACGTGGACACCATCACGCCGATCGCCGCCGACTACCGGCGTCAGGTCGGCGCGGACCTGCTGCTCGTCAACGGCCGCAACGGCACCGTGCTCGCGCGAGGCGGCGATCCGGGCGGCGACCCTGCGCCGGCCTCGCTCGCGAGCGCGCTGGCCGGGCACGAGGTGCTCGAGTTCCGGACGCACCCGCGGGGCATCCTGCAGGTAGTCACGATCCCCATCTCCATCGGCCTCGACGTCCCGGACGTGCTCGGCACGCTCAGCATCGGCGTGCTGCTCGACGAGCGTCTCGCCGATCAGCTCAAGCACGCGACGCAGAGCGAAGTGGCCTTCGCGCTCAACAACCAGGTGCGCGCGGGGACGCTCCCGCGCACGTCGTGGGCGTCGCTCCTGCCGCTGGCCGACAAGACGACGGCCACGAGCCTCCGGGTTGCCGACGCGGAATACGTGGGGCTGGCGCTGCCCCCGCTGCCCTCGGAGACAGGGATGCCCGCGGCCAGCGGTCCGGTGGCGGCGACGTTCGTCCTGCAGTCGCGCACCGAGCGGCTGCGGTTCCTGCGCACCGTGGAGACTGCGCTCATCATTGCCGCGATTGCGGCCGTCCTGCTGGCCACGGTCCTGAGCTACGCGGTGGCGCGGACCGTGACTCGCCCGCTCGGCGCGATCACGAACACGATGCGCGAGGTGGCGGTCACCGGCGACCTGACACGCAAGATCACGCTGCGCGGGCCGGCCATCTGGCAGGACGAAGACGCGCGCCTGCTGGCGACGACCTACAACGGCCTCACAGACTCCATCGCGCGCTTCCAGCGCGAGGCCGCGCAGAAGGAACAGCTGCTCTCGCTCGGCCGGCTGTCCACGGTGATCGCGCACGAAGTGCGCAACCCGCTGATGATCATGAAGGCGTCGCTGCGCTCTTTGCGTCCGGACGCCACGCCGCCGGAGATCAAGGAGGCCGTCGGCGACATCGACGAAGAGGTCGATCGCCTGAATCGCATCGTCAACGACGTGCTGGATTTTGCGCGGCCGCCGGTGTTCTCTCTCGAGCCTGCGGACCTCGTGCACGTCTGTCGCGATGCCGCGGATGCCGCGTCGGCCGGAAGCGACGGTCCCCCCGTGGTCACGGCGCTGCCGTCGGACCCCGTGCTCATCGTGACCGATGCCGAACGCCTCAGGACCGCCCTGGTCAACCTGCTGGCGAACGCCCGGCAGGCGGTGCTGGCGCGCGAGACCGCCGGCGACGCGAGCCGCACGTCGTCTCCCGGCGCCGATGTGGAACTGCGGCTCGAGCGGAACGGGTCCGATCGCGTTCTGGTGCAGATACGCGACCGGGGCACCGGCATCCGGACGAAGGACCTCTCCCAGATCTTCGAGCCCTATTTCACCACCCGGCGCTCCGGGACGGGACTCGGCCTGCCAATTGCAAGGAGCATCGTCGAGGGACTGGGCGGGACCCTGGCCATAAGGACGGCCGAGGGGGGCACCACGATCGATATCGATCTGCCCGCACGCCCGCCCGGAGCCGCCGCCACATGACCGCAACCGGTTCCATCCTCCTCGTCGACGACGAGGAGAAGATTCTGAAAACGCTCGGCCGCGCGCTGCGTACCGAGGGCCACCGGGTCGTCGAGCGATCCAACGCGCGCGAGGCCCGGCGGCTCATCACCGACGAAGCCTTCGACGTCCTGATCGTCGACAACCTGATGCCCGCCATGACCGGGCTCGAGCTGATCCGCGACGTCGTCACGTCGGTGCCCGAGAGCGACCGGCCGCAGATCATCATGATGACGGCGCACGCGACCGTCGCGGATGCCATTGCGGCGATGAAGCTCGGGGCCCTCGACTTCCTGCAGAAGCCTTTCGAAGTCGATCACCTGCTGGTCACCATCAGCCGGGCCATCGATCACCAGCGGCTGCGCACCGAGCACCGTTACCTGCTCAGCGAGCGGGACGAGGAATACAGCCACTACGGCATCGTCGGCCGCAGCCGGACGATGCAGGAGGTGATTCACCGGGCCGAGCGCGTGGCCGAGACCAAGAGCACGGTGCTCATCACGGGCGAAACAGGGACCGGCAAGGAACTCGTGGCTCGTGCGATTCACGATCGCAGCGCCGAACGGCGCATGCCGCTCATCAAGGTGAACTGCGCGGCCATCCCGGAAACGCTGCTGGAATCCGAGTTGTTCGGCCACGTGCGCGGCGCCTTCACGGGGGCGACGTCGAACAAGAAGGGCCGTTTCGCCCTGGCCAACGGCGGCAGCATCTTCCTGGACGAAATCGGGACGCTCCCCGGCCCCCTGCAGGGAAAGCTCCTCCGCGTGCTGCAGGAGCGCGAGTTCGAGCCGCTCGGCGCCGAACGGACCGAGCGCGTGGACGTGCGCGTGATCGCGGCCACCAACCGCGATCTCCGGCAGCTCGTCTCCGAGGGCAAGTTCCAGGACGACCTGTTCTACCGGCTCAATGTCATCCCGATCCAGATTCCGCCGTTGCGCGAGCGCCGCGAAGACATCCCGGTGCTGGTCGAGCACTTCGTCCGCAAGCACGCGCAGCGCACGGGAAAGCCGATCGACAAGGTGGAAGACAGCGTGGTGCCGGCGCTGCAGCGCTACGACTGGCCGGGGAACGTCCGCGAGCTGGAGAACACCATCGAGCGCGCAGTGGTGCTGTCGAGCGGGCACGTGATGGGCGAGAAGGACATCTCCGTCCTGGCGCCGCCCGTAACACAGGCTCCCGCCCTGCCGTCGCTGCGGCTGCACCAGAACATCGAGTGGGCGGAGCGCGAGAGCGTGCGCCGGGCGCTGGAGCAGTCGCGCGGCGTGAAGAAGGACGCGGCCGACCTGCTGGGCATCAGCCAGCGGGCTCTGAGCTATTACCTGTCCAAGTACCGCATCGATTGATGGCCGAACTGAAGTTCGGCCCTACGTCCGGTAGCGGGCGAGACACACGTAGGACCGAGCTTTAGCTCGGTCGCCAAGCACACAGCGCACGTAAGAACTTACGAGTTTCGTAAACGCGCGGCTCTACTCGGTCGTCTTCCCTGGCTCCAAGGCGAGGACCTCGACGTCGAGCGGTGCCACCGCGGCGCGGAACTGCTCGAGCGTCCCTGTCAGCTTCGGGAACGTGCCGTAGTGCATCGGGATCACCTGCCGGACCCGGAGCCACTCGACCGCCTTGGCGGCGTGCTCCGGCCCCATCGTGTACAGGTCGCCGATTGGAAGGCACGCGATGTGCGGGCGATAGAGATCCGCGATGAGGCGCATGTCGCCGAAGAGCGACGTGTCACCTGCGAAATAGAGCACGAGATCGTCTTCGAACGTGATCACGAAGCCGGACGCCTCGCCGAGCGGCACCATCATCTGGTCTTCCTCGATGCTGCTGCTGTGCCGCGCATCGACCATCGCGACGCGCACGCCGGCCACCGTCTGCTCGCCGCCCTTGTTCATCGGCCTGAGGGTGGCGACGCCTTTCTTCCCCAGCCACGTGCAGATCTCCTGCGACGCCACGACAGCGGCGCTGGTGGCCTTTGCGAGACGAGCCGCGTCGGTGGCGTGATCCGAATGACCGTGCGTGATCAGGATCGCGTCGAGCGGCGCGGGCTTCTTCCAGGCGTCGGGACAGGTCGGGTTGTCTTCGAGCCACGGATCAACCAGCAGGCGGCATCCACCGGGCGAGCGGAAGTGGAAGGTGCCGTGGCCAAGCCATGTAATTGCGAGCCGCGACGACATCATGGTGGCACTCCTCACGGGAGTATGGACGCCCTGAGGTTCGGGCGCCAGATCCGTATCCGTGTCCGTTTCCGTGCTGGGTGCTGCGTGTGCTGTCAACGCACGTGGCACCGCACGTGGCACGGGGCACGTGGCACCGCACTAAGCACTTGGCACGCAGCACCAGGCACGGGAACCTGCATGCTATGATCGACAGGTTAGCCCGTGTCGACGACGCCCACCGCCTCACCGCTTCGCATCATCCGGTCCCGCGACATCAACCCGGGACCGGCGCGGGAACCCAAGCCCGCGTGGCTGAAGGTGCGGGCGCCTGGATCGCCGAACTACCTGCGCCTCAAGTCGCTGATGAAAGAATCGCGCCTCAACACCGTGTGCGAGGAAGCGCGCTGCCCGAACATCGGCGAGTGCTGGCACCACGGCACGGCGACGTTCATGATCCTCGGCGACGTCTGCACGCGCGCGTGCGGGTACTGCGCGGTGCCGCACGGCATGCCCTCGGACGTCGATGCCGCCGAGCCCGAACGGCTGGCCGACGCGGTCAGGACGCTGGGCCTCCGATACGTCGTCATCACGTCGGTCGATCGCGACGACCTTGCCGACGGCGGCGCGTGGATCTTCGCCGAGACGATTCGGCGGGTCCGAGTCGCCGCACCGGACTGCCGCGTCGAAGTGCTCATCCCCGATTTCCAGGGCATCGAGTCGTCTCTGCGAAGCGTGCTCGACGCAGGCCCGGACGTCCTGAATCACAACACGGAGACCGTGCCGCGGCTGTACCGCCTGGCGCGTCCAGGCGGCCGCTACCCACGGACCCTCGAGTTGCTTGACCGCGCGCGGACGATCGCGCCGGGAATCCCGACGAAGACGGGCCTCATCCTCGGCCTCGGCGAGGAGTGGGACGAGATCGTGGAGACGCTCGGCGACCTTCGCAAGGTGGGCGTCGAGATTCTCACCATCGGCCAGTACCTGCGCCCGACAGAGTCACACTTGAAGATGGTGCGCTACTACCATCCCGACGAGTTTGCCGAGCTCAAGCGCATCGCGCTCGATCTCGGCTTCGGCCACGTCGAGTCGGGGCCGCTGGTACGCAGCTCCTATCATGCCCACGAGCAGGCCGACGCGCTCGCCGCGGCGCGCGGCTGACCTGAGCGAGCTGCCGCAGCCGGCGCCTTCGCCCGCTCTGCTTCCCGTCCATCAGGCGATCGTCGGCTGCACGCGGTGCCCGCGCCTGCGGAGCTACTGCGCCGAAATTGGCCGGGTGAAGCGCGCGGCGTTCCGCAGCGAGACCTACTGGACACGCCCGGTACCCGGGTTCGGCGACCCGAACGCGCGCGTGCTCGTCGTAGGGCTGGCGCCGGCCGCGCACGGAGCCAATCGGACCGGCCGCAACTTCACGGGAGACGGCATCGGAGGCTCGGGCGACTTCCTGATGGCGGCGATGCACGCCAACGGCCTGGCGTCGCTGCCAACGTCCCGCGGCATCGACGATGGGCTGCGATTGAAGGACGCCTACATTGCCGCTGCCGCGCGATGCGCGCCGCCGGACAACAAGCCCACGCCAGCGGAACTGGCACGCTGCCGTCCGCACCTCGAGGCGGAGTGGGCGCTGCTCTCACGCGTATCGGTCGTCGTCTGCCTCGGCCGCATCGCGTATGACATCTGCTGGCAGATCCTCGGCGCGCGCGGCCTTCGACTGCCGAAGCCGCGGCCAGTCTTTGTTCATGGCCAGGTCGTCTCGATCCCGGGCGGCCCCTCGATGATCGCGGCGTATCACCCGAGCCGTCAGAACACGAACACGGGCCGGCTGACGCCACAAATGCTCGGTTCCGTCTTCGCCACCGCGAGATCCTTGATTGATGGCTGAGGATCGCGTGATGGGATTACACAGACAAGACGGAACCACAGATTTCGCAGATTTCACGGATTGAATTGCGCTGAGGCTCGAGGATGGCGTCGAACAGTCGTGACGAATCTGCGTGATCTGCGTGAGCTGTGGTTAGAGGCATGCAACACTGCCGTGCAGCGTCCGTTCACCGCAAGCCGCTGCCGGTTGCGCTCCACCCACGGTATAGTTGAAACGTGGGCGATCAGGATCCGCGCACGGCCGGCGACGTCCTCGAGAAGACGAAGACCGTCATCAAGGACCCCGAGCAGTTTCGGGTTCTGCTTTTGAACGACGACTACACGCCGATGGACTTCGTCGTCCAGATTCTGGAATCGATTTTCCATCGCCAGCCGGCGGAGGCGTACCGGATCATGATGCAGGTCCACACGCAGGGCAGCGGCGTGGCGGGCGTGTACACCCACGAGGTGGCGGAGACCAAGGTCGAGACGGTCGTCGATCTCGCGCAGGACGCCGGCTATCCGCTGCAGGCGGCCATGGAGAAGGTTTGAGGTCGGATGTTCAGCCAGGCTTTCGAGATCGTGTTGACGATCGCCCACCGCGAGGCGATTTCCCGGCGTCATGCGCACCTGACGCTCGAGCACCTGCTCTACGCGCTGGCGCACGACCCGGACGGCGAGTTGATTCTTGCTGCGTGCGGCGCCGACCTGCCGCGGTTGCGTGAGGCGCTCGATCAGTACCTGAAGGAGCAGGTCGAGCAGTTCCCGCGCGGGCGCGAGAAGGACCCCTCGCAGACACTCGCCTTCCGCCGTGCGCTGCAGACGGCGGTGCTGCACGTCCAGAGCGCGGGCCGATCCGAGGTGCGCGCCGGCGACGTGCTGGCCGCGGCGCTGCAGGAAACCAAGTCGTTCGCTGCCCAGGTGCTGCTCGGGCAGGGCGTCACCCGGCTCGACATCCTGAACTACATCTCCCACGGGATCCGCAAAGTACCAGCCGAGCCTCCCGCCTCGCCGCAGGGCGAGCCCGATGAGCAGGTGCGGACGCCGGCTGGCGACGATGTCCCCGCCGTCGCGCGCGATCCGCTGGCGGCCTACGCGGTGAACCTCTCCGAGCGCGCGGCGGGCGGCCTGCTGGATCCTCTGATCGGCCGTCAGAAAGAACTGCGACGCACGATGGAGATCCTCTGCCGCCGGCGCAAGAACGGGCCGGTGTTCGTCGGGGATGCGGGCGTCGGGAAAACCGCGATGGCCGAGGGGCTCGCGCAGCGGCTCCTCCAGCCGGACGTGCCCGAGGCGCTGACGGGCGCCGAAGTCTTCTCGCTCGACACGTCGGCGCTGCTCGCGGGAACGCGCTTCCGCGGCGACTTCGAGGAGCGCTTCAAGGCCGTCCTCGGGGCGTTGGGCAAGCGGAAGAACCCGATCCTGTTCATCGACGAGTTGCACAGCATCATCGGCGCCGGCGCGACGACCGGCGGGACGATGGACCTGGCGACGCTCCTGAAGCCGGTGCTGACGTCCGGCGGCCTGCGCGTGATGGGCTCCACGACGTTCGACGAGTTCAAGCAGATCGAAAAAGACCGCGCGCTCTCGCGTCGATTTCAGAAGGTGCCGCTTCAGGAACCCACGGTCGAGGAGACGGTGAAGATCCTGCAGGGGCTTCAGAAACGATACGAAGAACACCACCGCGTGACGTACTCGCCGGCGGCCATCGAAGGGGCTGCGAAACTGGCAGCACGCCACCTGCGCGACTACCGGTTGCCGGATTCCGCGATTGACCTGCTGGATGAAGCCGGGGCCATGGTGCGGATGCAGGCCGCTGCCGTCCCTGTTCGCCCTGAGCCCTCCGACACCGTTCGCCCTGACCTTGTCGAAGGACCAACGGAACCTGCTCCCCTGCCCGTGGACGTCGCCGAGATCGAGCATGTCGTGGCGCGGATGGCGAACATCCCGGCGCGCCAGGCGTCCTCGTCCGACAAGGAACGCCTCCGCACGCTGCAGGAGGCACTGGGCCGTGTGGTCTTCGGCCAGCAGGAAGCCGTTTCGCTCGTGGCCGCGGCGATCAAGCGGTCACGCGCGGGCCTTGGCATGCCGGATCGGCCTGCCGGCTGCTTCCTGTTCACCGGGCCCACAGGCGTTGGCAAGACGGAGCTCGCAAAGCAGCTCGCCATTCACCTGGGCAACGAGTTCACCCGCTTCGACATGAGCGAGTACATGGAGAAGCATGCAGTGGCGCGGCTGATCGGCGCGCCGCCGGGATACGTGGGCTTCGAGCAGGGCGGCCTGCTCGTCGACGCCGTGCGCCAGCATCCCTACAACGTCGTCCTGCTCGACGAGATCGAGAAGGCGCACCCCGACGTCATGAACGTGCTGCTGCAGGTGATGGATCACGCGACGCTGACGGACAACACCGGCCGCAAGGCCGACTTCCGGCACGTGGTGCTGATCATGACGTCGAATGCCGGCTCACGCGAGATGAGCGCGACGACGATCGGCTTCACCGAGCGCGCCAGGGCCGGCGAGGAGGACTCGCGCTGGAAGGAGGCGCAGGGCCGGTCGAAGCCCGCCATCGAGCGAGCCTTCAGCCCCGAATTTCGCAACCGCCTCGACGCCATCATCACGTTCCGACCGCTGTCGCAGCAGACGATGGAGACGATTGTCGAGAAGTTCATCCTGCAGCTCGAGTCGCAGCTGGCCGAGCGCAAGGTGGCCTTCACGCTGGAGCCGGAGGCGCGTGCCTGGCTGGCAAAGAAAGGGTTCGATTCGGTCTACGGCGCCCGGCCATTGGCGCGTGTCATCCAGCAGGAAGTCCGCAATCCGCTGACCGACGAGATCCTCTTCGGCCGTCTCGAGCAGGGCGGCCACGTCCGCATCCGCCTCGAAGACGACCGACTGGTGTTCGCATTCGACTAGCAACCCCTCCCAACCCATCGCAACCGCACGAAACCCTTCGCAACCTTTTTTTGGTAGACTCCGCCGGTCCATGGAGGTGTGCCCGTGCGTGTCGTGCTCAAGACCTGGCCGCTGCTGGCGGCGTTGGCTCTGCTGACGGTCCCCATGACTGCTCAATCCCCGACTCCAGCTCCCGCCCCGACGATCGAGAAGAAGGACGCCGCGCTCGACGCGCTGATTGCCACCGACGCCACATTCGAGAAGCTGGGCGATGGCTACGCCTGGACGGAAGGCCCGGTCTGGAGCCAGAAGGGCGGGTACCTGCTCTTCTCCGACATCCCGAACAACGTCATCCGGCAGTGGAAGCCGGGACAGGCGATCGCGGACTACCTGAAGCCGAGCGGCTACAACGGCACCGCGCCGTTCACGGGCCCCGAGCCCGGCAGTAACGGCCTGACCTTCGATCAGCAGGGCCGTCTCGTGATGTGCCAGCACGGCAACCGCCGGATCGCGCGGCAGGAGGCCGACGGGAAGATCACGGCGGTAGTGGACAAGTACCAAGGCAAGCGCCTGAACAGCCCAAACGATCTCGTCTACCACTCGTCGGGAGCGCTGTACTTCACGGATCCGCCGTACGGCCTGCCGAAGCGCTGGGACGACCCGGAGAAAGAGCTGAAGTTCCAGGGCGTGTACCGACTGGGGACAGACGGGACACTGACACTGCTCACCGACGAACTGAACGCGCCGAACGGCCTCGCGTTCTCGCCCGACGAGAAGACGCTCTACGTTGCGCAGTCAGACCCGGAGAAGTCGATCTGGATGGCGTACCCGGTGAAGGCGGACGGCACAACCGGCCCGGGCCGCGTGTTCTACGACCTGACGGCAGCGGCGAAGGCGAAGGAGCCTGGGCTTCCAGACGGCATGAAGGTGGACACCGCGGGCAACGTCTGGGCGACGGGACCGGGCGGCGTCTACATTTTCACGCCGTCGGCGCAGATGCTCGGGATCATCCGCACGGGCGTCCCCACCGCGAACCTCGCGTGGGGCGACGACGGGAGCACGCTCTACATCACGGCGAACAAGGCCGTGTGGAAGGTCAGGACGAAGACAAAAGGCAAGATGCCGTAGGATGCCCGTGCCTCGTGCCCAGTGCTGGGTGCCGGGTGCGGTGCTTCGTGCCGTCGTGCTGCGGCATCGCACCAGGCACGAGGCACAAAGTACAGGCACCGCACATGACCCGGCACCAGGCACTCAGCACGGACAGCTACTTCCGTTTGGGCCTGTAGACGTGCGTCGCGTGCCCGAAGAAAGTCTCAGCGGCTTCCATCATCGTTTCCGAGAGCGTCGGATGGGCGTGGATCGTCAGCGCGAGATCTGACGCAACCGCGCCCATCTCGATCGCCAGCGTGCCTTCCGCGATCATCTCGCCCGCGCCGGGGCCGACGATGCCGACGCCGAGCACGCGCTCGGAACCGGGCTCGATCACGAGCTTCGTGAGGCCGTCCGTGCGGTCCAGCGTGAGCGCGCGGCCCGAGGCGGCCCAGGGGAACTTCGCGATCTCGACTTTGCGCCCCTGCTTCTGCGCCTCGGTCTCCGTCAGGCCGGCCCACGCCAGCTCCGGATCCGTGAAGACGACGGCGGGAATCGCAGCCGGCTCGAATACGACGTCCTCGCCGAGCATCGCCTGGACCGCGACGCGGCCTTCGTGCGACGCCTTGTGCGCGAGCATCGGCTCGCCCGTCACGTCGCCGATCGCGTAGATCGTCGGCTCGGCGGTACAGCGACGCGCGTCCACCTTGATGAAACCGCGCGCATCGACTTCCGCCTTCGTCTTGTCGAGACCGGCCATCGAGAGCGGACGCCGGCCCACCGAGACGAGCGCTTTGTCGAACACCTGCTCGCGCTTCGCGAGGTTCTGATCCTCGAAGGTCACGGCCAGGCCATCCTTGCGTTCGTTGACGCCGACGACCTTCGTATTCAGCAGGACGGCGTCGCACATCTTCTCGATGCGCTTCTGCAGAACCGCGACGAGATCGCGATCCGCCCCGGGCAGCAGGCCCGGCGTCATCTCGACGACCGTCACCTTGCTGCCGAGCGCCGCGTAGACGCTCCCCAGCTCGAGGCCGATGTAGCCGCCGCCGATCACGAGCAGCGTCTTCGGGACGTCCTGCAGGTCCAGCGCGCTCGTGGAGTCCATGATGCGCGGGCTCTCGAGGCTGAGGCCCGGCACCTTCGAGGGCTGGGAGCCGACGGCCACGATCGCGTGGGCGAAGGTCACCTGCTCGGTGCCGCCCTCCTCTTTCGCCACATCGAGCGACGTCGGGCTCGTGATGGTGGCCCACCCGCGGATGTAGGTGATCTTCCGTGCCTTCGCGAGCTGCCCCGTGCCGCTCGTGAGCTGCTTGACGACGTTGTCCTTGAACGTGCGCAGCTTGTTCACGTCGATCTTCGGGTCGCCGAAGGTGACGCCCCACGCCGAGGCGTGGCTGGCCTCGTCGAGCAGCTTTGCGACGTGCAGCAGCGCCTTCGACGGAATGCAGCCGCGGTAGACGCAGACGCCGCCGGGGTTCAGCTCGCGATCGATGAGCATCACCTTCAGTCCGCGGTCCGCGGCGTAGAAGGCGGCCGCGTAGCCCCCGGGACCGGCGCCAATCACGACAAGTTCTGTAGTAGTGGGCATGACGTGTAGTAGCTGGCAGCTCTCAGCCGGTAGCGGGCAGCAGTTTGTCCAGTGAAGGCCAGGGGCGACCGCTGCCAGCTGCCAGCGGCCCGCTGCGAGCTAGGGAATCGCTAACCTTCCAGTGAAAGCAGAAACGGCTGCTCGAACGCCTCGCACACCCAGCGCAGGAAGCGGATGCCGTCGGCGCCGTCGATGACGCGGTGGTCGTAGGAGAGCGACAGCGGCATCATCAGGCGCGGCTCGAACGACTCGCCCGTCCATACCGGCTCCGTCACCGAACGCGACATGCCGAGGATCGCCACTTCCGGCGCGTTGATGATTGGCGTGAAGTACGTGCCGCCGATGCCGCCGAGGTTGCTGATCGTGAACGAACCGCCCTGCATCTCGGCGGGCGCCAACTTGCCCGACTTGGTCTTCGCGGCGAACTCGGCCAGCTCCACCGAGAGCTGCACGATGTTCTTGCGGTCGACGTCGCGGATGACGGGGACCAGCAGGCCGCGGTCGGTGTCCACGGCGACGCCGACGTGCACGTATTTCTTCATGACGATCGCGTCGTTGCGGACATCGATCGAGCTGTTGAACTGCGGGAAGGTCTTGAGCGCCGCGGCAATCACCTTCAAGGCGATTGCCGTGATCGTCAGCTTGCCGCCGGCGGCCTCGACCTTCTTCGCGTACTTCTGACGGAGCTTCTCGAGGTCGGTAATGTCGGCCTTGTCGCACTGGGTGACGTGCGGCACGGTCGCCCACGTCGACGCCATCCGCTCCGCGGTGATGCGGCGAATGTTGCGCATCGGCTGCACGTCGACCTCGCCCCACTGGCTGAAGTCGGGCAGCGGCTGGCTCGCCACGCGGCCACCGCCGCCGCTCGTGATGATGCTCCTCGCGTGCCCTTTCACGTCGTCCATCGACACGCGGCCGCCAGGACCACTGCCATCGACGTCGGTGATGTCGACGCCGAGCTCGCGCGCGTAGCGTCGAGTGGACGGCGCGGCCGGGACCTGTGCCGCGGCGTTCGACGCTGGAGGCGCTGCCGGCGTCGGCGCCGGTCGCGGCGCCGCACCGCGGCTGATATCGACGACCTTTGATGGAGGTGCGTTGGGTGTGCCGTCCACTGGCGCGGCGGCGGGCTTGTCCACCGGAGCTGCCGCGGGAGCGGGCTTGTCCGCCGTAGCTGCCGCCGCCGGGGCCGGAGCGGCAGCGGAAGCCGACTCGTCCACCGTCAGCACCAGTTGGCCGACCTTCACCTTGTCGCCCGTCTTGACCTTGACGTCCTTCACGACGCCGCCGACGTTCGACGGGACTTCGATCGTCGCCTTGTCCGTCTCGAGCTCGAGGACCGGCTGATCCTTCTTCAGCGCATCGCCGGCCTTCACCAGCAGGCGGACAACATCGCCGCCCGCGACGTTCTCACCCAGTTCGGGAATGACGAAATCAGCCACAGTGTCGTTCCTCGTAGAAATCAGGGGCCAGGGCCCAGGGGCCAGCGTTCACGCCGGCTCGCTGGCTCCTTGCTCCCTGATCCCTGGCTCCTGATCCCTGCCCCCTGGACCCTGATCCCTGGGCCCTACCTCTAGGCAATCGCTGGATCCTTCTTCTCAGCGTCGATGCCGAGGTCCGCGATCGCCTGCTGCACGACCTTCGCGTCCACCTGGCCCTCGCGCATCAGCGCCGAGAGCGTGCCGACGACGATGAAGCGCGCGTCCACCTCGAAGTGGTTGCGCAGGTCGGCGCGGCTCTCGCTGCGGCCGAAGCCGTCCGTGCCGAGCGAGACGAGCTTCCGCGGCAGCCAGCGATCGATCGCGTCGGGCAACACTTTGAGGTAGTCCGAGGCAGCCACGAACACCCCCGGCGCCTGACCGAGCGTCTGCGTCACGTACGGCACTCTCGGCGCCTCGGCCGGGTGCAGCAGATTCCACCGGTCCGCCGCGTGGCCGTCCCGATACAGCTCGCCGTAGCTGGTGACGCTCCACACGTCGGCGCCGACGTTGTATTTCTCTTCGAGCATCGTCTGCGCCTTGATTACTTCGGGCAGAATGGAGCCGCTGCCCAGCAGCTGCGCGCGCAGCTTCGCCTTCGGCTTGCCCGTCGACTTGAAGTGGTACAGGCCCTTCAGGATGCCCTCGCGGACGGCATCGCCGGCCGGCATCGCGGGCATCTCCACCGGCTCGTTCATCACGGTGAGGTAGTAGAAGACGCTCTCGCCGTTGCCGTACATCCGGCGGATGCCGTCCTGGATGATGACGGCCATCTCGAAAGCGAATGCCGGATCGTAGGAGAGGACGTTCGGAACCGGCAGCGACAGCACGTGGCTGTTGCCGTCCTGGTGCTGCAGCCCCTCGCCGGCCAGCGTCGTCCGCCCCGCGGTGCCGCCCAGGAGGAAGCCGCGGCAGCGGGAGTCGGCGGCGGCCCAGATCAGGTCGCCGATGCGCTGGAAGCCGAACATCGAGTAGTAGATGAAGAAGGGGATCGTGTTCAGCCCGTGGGTCGCGTACGCAGTGCCCGCGGCGATGAACGTCGACATCGAGCCTGCCTCGGTGATGCCCTCTTCGAAGATCTGCCCGTCGCGCGCTTCCTTGTAGTAGAGCAGCGTGTCGCTGTCGACCGGCTCGTACAGCTGGCCGGCGTGGGAGTAGATGCCCACCTGGCGGAACAGCGCCTCCATGCCGAAGGTGCGCGCCTCGTCCGGCACGATCGGGACGACGAGCTTGCCGATCTCGTCGTCGCGGAGCATCTTCGCCAGCATCTTCACGAACACCATCGTCGTGGACGCCTTGCGATCGCCCGTGCCGGAGTAGAACTCCTCGAAGATCGGCTCGAGGTTCTTCGTGATTCTCGCTGTGGTCGGCGTGCGCGAGGGCACGTAGCCGCCGAGCGTCTTACGCCGCGCCTGCAGGTATTGCATCTCCGGCGCATCGTCCGCGGGCCGGAAGAAGGGCGACTTGTGCATCTGCTCGTCGGTGATCTCGATCGAGAAGCGCGCGCGGAATGCCTTCAGCTCGTCTTCGTTCAGCTTCTTCTGCTGGTGGGTGATGTTCTTGCCTTCGCCGGCCTCGCCAAGGCCGTAGCCCTTGACCGTGCGCGCGAGGACGACGGTGGGCTGCCCCTTGTGCTCGACAGCCGCCTTGAAGGCCGAGTAGACCTTGACCGGATCGTGGCCGCCGAGCCGGAGCTTCTGCAGCTCTTCGTCGCTCAGGTGCCGGACCAGTTCGAGCAGCTTCGGATCGGTGCCGAACAGGTGCTCGCGGATGTAGGCGCCGGACTCCACCGAGTACTTCTGGTACTGGCCATCAACGATCTCGCCCAGGCGGCGCACCAGCAGGCCGTCGGTGTCGCGCTCGAAGAGCGGATCCCAGTCGCTGCCCCAGATGCACTTCAGGACGTTCCAGCCCGCGCCGCGGAAGGCGGCTTCCAGTTCCTGGATGATCTGGCCGTTGCCGCGGACGGGACCGTCCAGGCGCTGCAGGTTGCAGTTGACGACGAAGATCAGGTTATCGAGCTTCTCACGCGAAGCGAGCGTGATCGCACCGAGCGATTCGGGCTCGTCCGTTTCACCGTCGCCGAGGAACGCCCACACCTTTCGCTGTCCGGCGGGCATCAACCCGCGATCCTCCAGGTGACGCATGAAGCGCGCCTGGTAGATCGCCATGATCGGCCCGAGGCCCATCGAGACCGTCGGGTACTCCCAGAAGTCCGGCATCAGCCACGGATGCGGATATGAGGAGAGACCGCCGCCCGCCTGCGTCTCGCGGCGGAAGTTCTCGAGCTGGGTGAGCGAGAGGCGTCCCTCGACGAACGCGCGGGAGTAGATGCCGGGCGCCGCGTGGCCCTGGAAGAAGATGACATCGCCGTCGTAGCCGCTGCCCTTGCCGCGGAAGAAGTGGTTGAAGCCGATCTCGTAGAGCGTCGCGGCGGAGGCATACGACGAGATATGGCCGCCGATGCCGTCACTGAGCTTGTTCGCGCGGACCACCATCGAGAGCGCGTTCCAGCGCACGAGGCTCTTGATGCGGCGCTCGATGGCCTGGTTACCGGGGAACGCGGGCTGCTGTGATACCGGGATCGTGTTGATGTAGGGCGTGTTGGCCGTGAACGGGAGGCGGTGACCGGTCTGGCGGGCGTGCAGTTCGAGCGCGCGAAGCAGTTCGGCGGCACGTGCGACGCCTCCGCCCTGCTGCAGGACGTAGTCGAGCGAGTCCTGCCATTCCCGCGTCTCGAGCGCCTCGACGGCCGGGTCCTGATTGACCGCGATGTTTCTCATGGGATTCAGCGTCCTCTGGGACAAGACAAACGCCCAATTGTAGTTCGATTATCGGATCATGCGCCAGACTTTTGGAGGGTAGTCGCCGAGTTCATGCGCAGATCAGATGACGTCCATGAAACGGCGAAGGCGCGCAAGGTCGAGGTTGCCGCCCGACATGACGCAGACCACTCGCTGAGTGCGCAGCGAGCCAGCACACTTCGCTGCCGCGGCGAGCGATGCGGCCCCCGCGCCTTCGGCCAGGTTGTGCGTGAGATCGAGCGCCAGGCGGATCCCGCCCGCCAGTTCCTCTTCGCTGAGCGACACGAAGTCCGACAACCCGTGCTGGAGGATGCCGAACGTCAGGTCGAAGGTCACTCGCGTGGCGACGCCTTCGGCGAGCGTGTCGGCCGACTCCCCCACCACACGCGTTCCGGTTCGCCACGAGCGGGCAACGGCGTCCGCGCGCTCGGCGCCGACGCCGATGATCCGCGTCTTCAGGCCGAGCGCATCGCGCACGGTGATGAGGCCGCACGCACCGCTCCCGCCGCCGACGGGCACGAGCACCGTGTCGACGTCCTTCAGCGCCTCGAAGACTTCGAGCGCGTACGTGCCGACGCCGGCGATGAGGTCCGGTTCGTTCGCCGAGTGGACGTAGCGGAGCCCTTCCCTGGCCGCCAGGTCTTCGACGTACTCGCGCGACTCGTCGAAGTCGCGGCCGTGCTCGATCACCCGGGCGCCGAAGGCGCGCATCAGGGCGGTCTTGGAGGGATTGTTACCGACTGGCACGACCATGGTGCACGGGACGCCCGCGCGCGTCGCCGCAAAAGCTATCGACTGGCCATGGTTCCCCGTGGTCGCGGAAATGACACCGCGCGTCCGGTCCGCTTCGCCCAGCCGCGCCACGAGGCGCAGACCGCCGCGCACCTTGAAGGCGCCCGTCGGGTTGTGATTCTCGTGCTTCACCCACACGTCGCAGCCGAGCCGCTCGTCGACCAGCGGGTGCTTCAGCAGCGGTGAGGGCGCCATCGCGGCGTAAACGTTCTCCCTCGCTGCACGAATGTCATCCAACGTGGGCGGCGTCAGAGTCGCGGTCATCTCAGTCATCCTCGCACTCATCCTTCGTCAGCGGCCAGCTGTCAGCTTTCAGCTGTTAGCTGTTAGCTGTTAGCTGTTAGTCGTCCCTGCACCCACGCGTCCCTTACTGTGACGCCCAGACCCGGCTTGTCGGTGACGATGCCGTCGACGCCCCAGTCGAAAAGGCGGCGCATATCGGCCTCCTCGTTTACCGTCCAGACCTGGACGGCACAGCGTGATCGGTGGGCGCCGCGGAGAAAGCGTCGTGAGACCACGCGCAGTCGGCCGGACACTTCGGGTAACTGGAACGCGCGGTACGGCACTGTGCCTGGCGACATCCAGAACCAGGAGCGCTGCAGCGCGCGAAGGCTCTCGTCGCGCCCCGCGCTCGTGGGGATGTCGGAGGCCGCGGCGCGCGCCGAGGCCAGGACCGCGGACGAGAAGGACCCGAGGCAGACGCGATGCGAGGCGCCGGCGCGACGGACGGCGTCCACAACTGCAGGGCCAAGCCGCGTGTCTTCCCCCTTCATTTCGATGATCAGCGCGGCGTCCCGGTAACGCGCCAGCACGGAGTCGAGAGTGGGGACGCCCGCCGCTGCGCCGGACCACGGATGTTCCAGGTCGATGCCGAATCGTCGGCTGGCGACAACGCCGGCCAGCTCGGCGGCGGTGCGTTCCGCCACACTCCCGGTCCCGTTGGTCGTCCGCTCCAGCGTGCCATCATGAATAATGACCACCTGCCCGTCGCGTGACAGGTGGACGTCGAATTCCAGGCCGTCAGCGCCGGCGGCGATGCCGGCGTCGAAGGCCACCAGCGTGTTCTCGGGAGCAATGGCGCGTCCACCGCGATGCGCGAACACGAGCGGAACCCCGTTGGCGAGTGTGGCAGGCGACGGCACGTGACGGCCGCCATTATGCCAAGACTGTCCCAGGGCGGTTGCCGGCGCCCGTTCCTTGTGGAACAGGACATTAGTCCTGTTCGTCACCGACGCCGAGAGTAGAATTCAGTCATGGCCATCCCTTCGCGACTCCCTGCAACACTCGGCGCTCTCAAACGCGATGCTGGAGGCCGCCGGCCGCACCGCACGGTCAAGGACGAGGTCCGCGCGAACCTGATTCAGCGCCTGCGCGCCCGCGAGCCGCTGTTTTCCGGCGTGGTCGGGTTCGACGACACTGTCATCCCGCAGCTGGTCAACGCCATTCTCTCGAAGCACAACTTCATCCTGCTGGGCCTGCGCGGCCAGGCCAAGACGCGGCTGCTGCGAAGCCTGGTCACGCTGCTGGACGAATCGATCCCGGCCGTCGCCGGGTGCGAGATTCGCGACGATCCGTTCCACCCGCTGTGCGCATCGTGCCGGGCAAGGGCGGCCGCCATGGGCGACGACCTGCCGATCGAGTGGCTGTCTCGCGACGCGCGCTACGTCGAGAAGCTGGCGACGCCAGACGTGACCATCGCCGACCTGATCGGCGACGTCGATCCGATCAAGGCCGCCCGGCGGGGCCTCGAACTGGGCGATGAGCAAACCATGCACTACGGGCTGCTGCCGCGCGCCAACCGTGGCATTTTCGCCATCAACGAGCTGCCGGACCTGGCCGGCAAGATCCAGGTGGGCCTGTTCAACATCCTGCAGGAAGGCGACGTGCAGCTGAAGGGGTACCCGGTCCGGCTGCGGCTGGACGTGCTGATGGCCTTCACGGCGAACCCCGAGGACTACACGGCCCGCGGCAAGATCATCACGCCGCTCAAGGATCGCATCGGCTCGGAGATCCGCACGCACTACGCCTCGAGCCGGCCGCTGGCGATGGCGATCACCGCGCAGGAAGCGTGGCTCGATCGGCCGGACGCCACGGGCCCGCTCGACGTGCCGGTCTGGGTGCGCGAGGTGATCGAGGAAGTGGCGTTCCAGGCACGCGCGGATCGGCGCATCGACAAGCGCTCCGGCGTCAGCCAGCGCCTGCCCATCACCGTGATCGAGAACGTCGCGAGCAACGCCGAGCGACGGGCGCTGGCGAGCAGCGACACGCCGCCGGTGGCCCGTCTCTCGGACGTCTACGCGGCGCTGCCGTCGATCACCGGCAAGTTCGAGCTGGAGTACGAGGGCGAGCTGCGCGGCGCAGACGTGATCGCGCGCGAGCTGATCCGGTCGGCGGTCGCCAACGTGTTCCTGGCCAGCCTGGATGGCCTGGACACGGCCCGCACCGTCGACTGGTTCGACGGCGGCGGCACCCTGCCGATGGAGGACATGCTGCCGTCGACGGAGTTGCTGTCACGCGCGTCACGAGTGCCGGGCCTGCTCGAAAGCACGCGGTTCTTCGGCGTGGGCGATCACGAGCCCGCGCCGCTGCGCGCGTCCGCCGTGGAGTTCATTCTCGAGGGACTTGCGGCGACCAAGCGGATCAGCCGATCGGACGAGCGTGGCTATCAGGCGGCCGAGAACACGCAGCCCCAGAAGCGCCCGGCGCGCCGCGAAGAAATGGACGACATGCCGCCGGTCCCGGGGGGCCGCAAAAAGTACTACAACTAGTGCCAGAGGCAGGCAGCACCCAGCACCTAGCACGGTCAGGTTCAGCGCATGCGCTTCAAATACGGCAAGTACACTCCATCGCCCCTGGATGATCTCGACATGGACGAGCTCATGTCGAAGCTGTCCGATCTGTTGCTCTCGAGCGGCTTCAACGATCCGTACTTCTCCGGTTCTGAGGACGAACGCTCGATGCAGGCGCTCTACGACGCGATTCTGGAAGCGCTGTTGAGCGGCGGCGTGCTGCCGGAGGACACGTTGAAGCAGCTGCTCGGCGACCAGGCGGACGCCGAGGCGCAGCAGCGGCTCGAGCAGTTGATCCAGCAGATCATGGAGCGGATGCAGGAGAACGGCTACATCACGTCGGCGCCGGACACCGAGGCGGAGCGGCAGCGCCGTGAGGGACCGGGCGGCATGGGCGAGGGCGAGCAGCGGCCGACGCGCTTCGAGGTCACCGACAAGGCGATCGACTTTCTGGGCTACCGCGCCCTGCGCGATCTGCTCGGCTCGCTCGGCAAGAGCAGCTTCGGCCGGCACGACACGCGCGATCTCGCGACCGGCATCGAGGCATCGGGCGCCACGAAGGCATACGAGTTCGGCGACACGTTGAACCTGGACGCGAGCGCGACGGTGCTGAACGTGGTGCGGCGCCAGTCCACGTCACGACCCGCGGACGGCACGCTGGACCTGGAGTACGAGGACCTCGTCGTCTCGCAGGGTGAGTATCAGAGCTCGTGCGCGACGGTGATCATGCTCGACTGCAGTCACAGCATGATCCTCTACGGCGAGGATCGCTTCACGCCGGCCAAGCGGGTCGCCCTGGCGCTGTCGCAGCTCATTCGACAGCAGTACCCCGGCGACAGCCTGAACCTGGTGCTGTTCCACGACTCGGCCGAGGAAGTGCCCATCAGCCAGCTCGGGCGCGTGAAAGTGGGCCCGTACTACACCAACACGCGCGAAGGGCTGAAGCTGGCCCGGCGCCTGCTCGAGCGGCAGCGCAAGGACATGCGGCAGATCGTGATGATCACCGACGGCAAGCCGTCGGCGCTCACACAGCCCGACGGACGGATCTATCGCAATGCCTTCGGTCTGGACCCGCTGGTGGTCACCGAGACGCTGCGCGAGGTGGCGAACTGCCGCAAGGCCGGCATCCTGATCAACACGTTCATGCTCGCGCGCGACTACGACCTGGTGGCCTTCGTGCGGCGCGTGGCCGAGATCTGCAAGGGCAAGGCGTACTTCACCACCCCGTACACGCTGGGGCAGTACGTGCTGATGGACTATCTGGATAAGAAGACGCGCACTGTGCACTGACGCTGCACGGGCTTGGTCAGGGATGACTACTCTTCCGCTGTTTCCCCTCCCGAACGTCGTCCTGTTCCCCGGCGTCTACCTGCCGCTGCACATCTTCGAGCCGCGGTATCGGACGATGGTGGCCGACGCGCTCGACGGCGACCGCATGATCGGCATGACGCTGCTGAAGCCCGGCTTCGAGCACGACTACGATGGCCGGCCGCCCGTCTATCCGATCGGGTGCGCGGGCGTCATCACGCACGCCGAACGGCTCGATGACGGCCGCTACAACATCATCCTGCAGGGCACCGAGCGATTCCGCGTCGTGGACGAAGACCAGACGCGCGCCTACAGGCTCGCGACGGTCGAGCCGGTGAGCGAGCCCTCGGTGGTGGACGTCATCTCGCTGCAGTCACTGCGCCAGCGGCTCGAAGCGCTCGTGCTGGCGATGGTCGAGCGCGCCGGCGCCGAGTGGTCGATGCCCGCGGCGATGGGCGATGCCGACCTGGTGCACGCGCTCGCGCAGTACCTCGACTTCGAGCCGATCGAAAAGCAGGCGCTGCTGGAAGTGAACGGGCTCGTCGCGCGTGCCACCGCGCTCGCGGATCTGCTCGAGATGAAGTCGCTCAGGATCGGCACGGCGGTTTCCGGCGGACGGCATTGATCAGCTTCGCCGCCGCGCTGCGCGCCACGCCGGTGGCTGCGCTGGCGGCCCTTGCCGCCTGCAGCGGATCCGCCCAATCCGCATCGCCGGGCTCAGGCTCGGGCTCCGGCACTCCACCGCCGGTGACGCCGTCGTGCACCGCGGTCGCCGCTCCGAGCGCTGATGCCCTGGCCGCGCCATCCATCGTCGTGCCCTCTCCGTGCGGCCTGGAAGCACATGTCACGTGGGATCCGCTCAAAATCGTGCTGCAGCAGCCGCACGGCGGCGCCCGCATCGGCCAGCTCGGCACCGGAAACATCGGCGCCCTGTTCGTCGAGACTGCCACGACGCCCATCCACGTGCATGGCACGGCGGGAGTCGCGTATCTCGGTTCTGGCACGTATCAGGCAACCTACACGCTGGACGCTGGTGGCCTGGCGGTAGTGACGCTGCAATGGCAGTCGGTCCTGCCGTCAGGCCGCAGTTCGGATTCGCCGCACAGCGAGGATCTGCTCGTCACCCTCCAGATGGATCGCGTGAACGACGTGCGGCGGTACGGCGCGGAGTTGCCCATTCAAGCTGGCGAGCACTTCGTCGGCCTGATGGAGCGGGTCGTCGACGCCGGCACGACGCCTGGTCTCGACGGGCCGATCGAGACAGCGTTGGATCTTCGCGGGCAGGAAGCGACGATGTTCGTCACGGCGCCGGTGGCGTTGTACTCACCGTTCTATCTGGCGTCGACCGGCTACGGGCTCTTCGTCGAGGGCACCTGGCCGGGCCAGTTCGACCTGGGACAGGCCTCGGATGACCTCGTGTCGCTCGCGTTCGAGGGGCCCGCACTGCGGCTCCATCTGATCCCCGGGCCCGATCCCCGGACGATTCTCGATCGCTACACACAACTGGCCGGACGCCCGATTGTGCCGCCCTCGTGGGTGTTCCTCCCATGGCGCTGGCGCGATGAGAACAGGAACCTGGGGACGTTCTACGACGGCACGCCCGCGATGGTGCCCTACAACTCGCAGCTCGTCGAGGACGTGCTGATGTATCAGGCCCTCGACATTCCGTTGGGAACGATGTGGATCGATCGGCCCTGGGCGATCGGCCCGCGGGGGTATGACGATTTCACGTGGGACACGTCACGGCTGCCCAATCCGCCAGGCATGATCCAGTGGTTGCGCAGCCGGAACATCAAGCTGCTCCTCTGGATCGCGCCCTGGGTCCAGGGCCGGATGGCGGAGGATGCCGAGCGGCTGAACTACCTGATGCCCGATCTGGCCTACCAGGGCGACCTGCCACACGTCGACTTCACCAACCCGGCGGCCACCGCGTGGTGGCAGGGATATCTCACGCGACTGGTCGATCAAGGCATCGCCGGCTTCAAGATGGATCGTGCCGACGAACGGGTGCCCTACGACTCTGCGCACCAGACCTTCGACGGCCGATCCACCCGCGAGGTCCGCAACGACTACCCGCGCCTTTACGCCGGCGCTGCGTCACAGGCTCTCGCATCACGACGCGGCACCGATTTCATCCTGCTGCCCCGCGCGGCGTACACCGGGAGTCAGGCGCTCGCGGCGTTCTGGAGCGGCGACCTGCCGACGTCGATGTGGGGCCTGCGCGATGCGATCGTCGCGGCACAGCGCGCCGCCATCATGGGCTTCTCGTCCTGGGGCAGTGACATCGGCGGCTACTCGGGGCCGCCCGATCGAGAGGTAATGGCGCGCTGGATCGAGTTCGGCTGCTTCACGCCGATCATGGAAGTCGGCCCGACGGCGAACCGGGCGCCGTGGGACATGCCCACCGATCCCGCATACGACACGCAGCTCATCGCGATCCTGCGAACGTTCTCGGTGCTGCATCAGCGGCTCCAGGACTACACCGCGCAGTACGCCCAGATCGCGCACGACACCGGCGTGTCGATCGTCCGTCCCCTGTTCGTGGAGTTTCCCGACGATGGACAGGCGTGGGATCGCTGGGATGAGTTCTTCTACGGCGACGACGTCCTTGTGGGCGCGGTCTGGCAGAAAGGCGAGCTCCAGATGCCGATGTATTTGCCCGCCGGCGAGTGGCGCAACGCCTGGAACCCGAGCGACGTCGTTCGCGGACCGCAGACCGTGACCGTGGACACGCCGCTCGAGCGCATTCCCATCTACGTGCGCGCTACCAGCACAATCGACCTGGGCGACCTGCCTGCGTTGTGGAGCGACTCCATGTCGCGCGCCTCCCGCAAGCCGGATCTCGCCGCGCTGGCGGCGACCGTTCACTAACAGGCTACAGGCTACGGGCTCCGGGTCCTCAGGGAACTTCGTGCCCCAACTCGCGCAACCGGCGCGTGAGAAACCGCCGCTCTCCGTCGTTGCCCGAGAGCGCGACCGCCCGCGCATAGCTTTTCGCGGCGGCGTCGACCGACCCCAGCCTGAACAGCAAGTCGGCCCGTGTGGCGTGCAGCAGGTGGAACTCGTCCAGCGTGCCCTCGCTAGCGATGCCGTCCACGATGCCAAGCGCCGCCTGCGGGCCGTCGACCATCGACACGGCCACCGCGCGGTTCAGGGTGACGATCGGCGACGGCTGCACACGCTCGAGCAGCTCGTAGAGCCGGACGATCTGCCGCCAGTCGGTGTCCTCGGCGCGCGCGGCCTGGCAATGAAGCGCGGCGATCGCCGCCTGCAGCGCGTATGGGCCGGGGCCGCTCACGAGCGACTCCTCCACCATCGGAAGCGCCTCGGCAATCTGCTCGCGATTCCAGCGGCTGCGGTCCTGATCGGAAAGCAGGACCAGGTCGCCCGCCTCGTCCAGCCGCGCGTCGCGCCGCGCGTCGTGCAGCAGCATCAGAGCCAGCAGCGCTGTCACCTCCGCGGGCGGCCGCGGTGCCATCAAGGTGCGCAGCAGGCGGCCGAGCCTGATCGCCTCGACACTCAGGTGAGCCCGCGCGAGTGGTTCGCCACGGGTCGATGCATAGCCTTCATTGAAGACCAGGTAGATCACCGGCAGCACGGCATCCAGCCGCTGCGGCAGGTCGCCCAGGTCGGGCACGACGTACGGGATGTGCGCGTCCCGGATCTTCCGCTTCGCCCGCACCAGCCGCTGCGCCATCGTCGGTGGTGACACGAGCAATGCCCGCGCGATGTCTTCGGTCTCGAGACCGCACAGCGTGCGAAGCGTGAGCGCCACTTGCGCTTCCAGGGCGAGCGCCGGATGGCAGCAGGTGAAGATCAGCCGGAGGCGATCGTCCGGGATCGTCTCGGCCGCCTCAATCGGATCCTCCGCCCCGAACTGCCAGCCGGGCGCGTCGCGCTCGACGATCTCCCGCAGGCGCTGGTCCCTGCGAATGCGGTCGATGGCCTTGTGCCGGGCCGCCTGGATGATCCAGGCTCGTGGCGAGTCGGGAACGCCGGCTCCGGGCCACTGCACGAGCGCGGCGGCAAAGGCCTCCTGGACGGCGTCTTCGGCGAGGGTGAAGTCGCCCACCAGCCGGATGACCGTGGCGACGATGCGCCCCCAGTCGGTGCGGTAGAGGCTGTCGACGGCCTCGGCGGCCAGGGGCATGCCGTCATCGTAGATATTTTTCGGAAGCGCTGTCGATCCGGGCGAGCCCTGTTCGACTCAGGGGCGGAGGTTCATATGAAATACGTGCTGCTCATCTACGACGAGGAACGGACCTGGGGCAAGCTGAGCCCGGCCGACCAGCAGGCCATGATGGCGGAGTACCGGAAGTTCAGCGAGGAAGTGAAGGCGTCTGGCCAGTACGTCGCCGGCTCCCAGCTGCACCCGGTGTCGGCAGCCTCGAGCGTCCGCGTGCGCGAGGGCAAGCGGCTCGTGACGGACGGCCCGTTCGCCGAAACCCGCGAACAGCTCGGCGGATACTACCTGGTGAACTGCGCGAATCTCGACGAGGCGCTGGCGCTCGCCGCGCGCATCCCGTCAGCGCGCTTCGGGACGATCGAGGTCCGGCCGCTCGTTGAGTCGATGGCACCGGCGGCGGTCTAGGAACCCAAACACGAGCCCGTGCTGGGTGCCGGGTGCTATGTGCCTCGTGCGGTGCTGGGTGCCTCGTGCTTCGTGCGGTGCTTCGTGCGGTGCTTCGTGCGGTGCTTCGTGCGGTGCTGAGTGCTTTGTTCGGTACCGGGTGCGAGCGCACCGTACCAGTTACTCAGCACCAAGCACCGCACAAGGCACCTGGCACCAAGCACCGCACCCGGCACTCAGCACACAGCACCTGGCACGGATAGCTGTCACTATCCCCCGCCGCCAACGCCGAACTGATTCCCGGCATGTATCGGGCGCGGACCGGTGAAGGCAATCTCGATCAGCTTCTCGCTTCCGACATGCCGCGTCATCTCATCGTCCAGCGCGGCCACGCGGTTCCTGGTGCGCACGTCGAACACCTCGCCGGTCGACGGGTACGCCCGGCGGCCGTCGAGGCTGAACGTAATCCACCCGGGCTGCCCGCGAACGGGTACCCTCGCCTTCGGGCGCGGCGGCATGACCGTGTTGTCGAACACGTGCATCAGTGAGTTGTGCCCGTCGCAGACCCACAGCTCGCGCCCGTCGGGCGTCAGGCCGATGCCGTGGCTCGGGCACCCGTGGCGCTCGACGGGTCCACGCTCCACGCCTTCGATCTCGACGCGATGGAGCGTCTTCCCCGTTCCGAGGTCGCCGATCTCGAAACCGAGCAAGTCGTTCACGTTCACGTAGCACAGCGTTTCGTCCGCGTTGACGGTGAACGGCCGGATGACATTGGAGAACGGACCCACTTGCCGGACCACTTCATGGGTTCGCGTATCCGCGACGGAGAGCAGAGGCGATTTGAGCCCTGCGAGATACACGACGCGTCCCGTCGGCGAATAAATGGTGTTGTGGGCGCCCGAGTTCGTGACGATCTTCGCGACCGCGTCACCCGTGCCGGCGTTCAACACGTTCCAGTGCGGGCCCTCGAATGACGGCACGTACAGCGTCGCGCCGTCCGGCGAGATCGCGAGCCGATCGCAACCGCCGTCCGGCGCCTTGTCCCACACGATCTTGTCCGTGCCCACGTCGATGCAGCACAGGCGGCGGATGTTGGTGACGTAGAGATGGCCAGTCCGCGCGCTGGCGGCGATACCCTTCACGTTGTCGGGCACCTGTCCCTGCGGGACGTCCCACGTGGGGATCCGCTTGACGAACCTGTAGTTGTCCGTGGCGTCGTAGACGAGCACACCGACGCCGCCGTAGGACGTGTAGTTCCGGATGCCTGGCTCGGCTACATACAGCAGCGTGCGGCTCGACGCCGCTCTGACACCCGACCGAGCGACTGCAAGTGCTCCTGCCACCAGGAACTCCCGTCGGCCGATCACCATCGATGGCATGGCGGCGACGGTATCACACGCGATGGGTAGCATGCCCGTGCTTGGTGCCTGGTGCTACGTGCGGTACTTCGTGCTTCAGTGTCTCGTGCTCAGTGCTTTGTGCTGAAGCGGCGACGCACGGTCGCGCCCGAGGTCCTACGGGAAGCGCTCGAACTGGCTGACAGGACAATAGGACCATTGAGAAACTCCGGTCCTCACTCTGACAGCACACGAAGCACCAGGCACGAAGCACATCGCACCGCACGGGCACCTGGCACCAAGCACCGCACAGCCACCCAGCACGCAGCACCAAGCACGGGCACCGCTGGTGCCCTATCGCCTCTCACCCAGCACCTTGACGATCCGCTCTCCGTGAAACCGGCCGTTCTCGATGAAGATGGGCGCGGTGTCCTTGCCGGCCAGGACGCCGCCGGCGAAGAAGACGCCGGCGACCGAGGTCGATTCGAGCGTGGAGGGATCGTGCAGGGGTACGCCGGAAGCCTCGTCGATTTCGATCCCGCACGCGCGGAGCAGATCGAAATCGGCGTGGTAGCCGGTCAGCAGCAGGACATGATCGGCCGGCAGGGATTCGCGTGATCCGCTGTGCTCGATCACGACCGACTCGGGCGTGATTTCCACGACCTTCGCCTCGAACCTCGCCGCAATCGATCCTTCCGCAATGCGGTTCTCGATATCCGGCTTCACCCAGTACTTAATCGACGCGCCCAGTGTTGCTCGACGATGTACCATCGTCACGTGCGCGCCACCACGATACAACTCCAGTGCGGCCTCCGCCGCCGAGTTCTTGCCGCCGACGATGACGACGCGCTTGCGATAGCTGGAGTGCGCTTCCTGGTAGTAGTGCGAGACGTGCGGCAGATCCTCACCAGGCACTCCCAGGCGGTTCGGATGATCGTAGTAGCCAATCGCGAGCGCGAGGGCGCGGGCCTGTCGCTCGCGCTCGCCTGATCTGCCGCGGCTGCGCACGGTGAGGGCTGATGAGCAGGACTGAAGTCCTGCTCCACTGGTGTCTCCGACCGGCGCTCCGTCGCGCGACAGGCCGGTGACTTCCTCGCCAAAGGTGATGGGCAACTCGAACTTCTCGGCCACGCGACGGTAGTAGCGCAACGCCTCGATGCGCGTCGGCTTGTCGTAGGGCGTGACGAGCGGCAGCCCGCCGATCTCGAGCAGCTCCGGCGTGGTGAAGAACACCATGTGCGCCGGGAAGTGAAAGATCGAGTTCACCAGGACGCCCTTCTCGAGGATCTCGCACGTGAACCCGTGCTGGCGTGCGGCAATCGCCGTCGCGAGTCCCGACGGGCCCGCGCCGACGATGAGGAGGTCGAGAACGGCCATCCAACGATGATACCGTGAGGGCGCCGCCGCGCTGGCGGAGGAGAGACCAATCGATGCGCCGTGTCGCGGGATTCGTCATTCTGCTCATTGCACTGGGCACCTGGCACGAAGCACCGCACGCAGCACCTAGCGCGCAGCACCAGGCACGGACATCACCCCGCCCCATCACCGAACTCGACCTGCTGGATTTCGTCTGGCTGGCCGACTTGCAGATGTCTCCCGACGGGCAGCAGATTGCGATGGCGCGCGTCACCGTGGACCGCGAGCGCGACGGCTACAGCTCGCAGATCTGGGTCGTGCCGTCCAATGGAACGTCGCCGCCGCGGCCGCTCACCTCCGGCAAGCGAGACACCATGCCGCGCTGGTCCTCCGACGGCACGCGACTGGCGTTCCTCCGCGCCATCGACCGCGACGGACAGACCGACCCGCCCCAGGTCTACGTGCTCGATCTCTCCGGCGGTGAGGCACGGCCGCTCACGAAGCAGAGCGAGGGCGTCAGCGCGTTCAGCTGGAGTCCCGACGCGAGATGGCTGGCGGTGACGAGCGCCGTGGTGCCGACGCTGCCCGTGGAAGCAGGGCGGCCGAAAGCCAGCGACGTCCGGATCATTACCCGCGCCACGTTCCGCTCCGACGCCGCCGGCTATCGAAACGGCGCCAGGCGCACCCGCGTCTTCCTGGTGCCCGTCTCGGACAGCGCCACGCCCGAGATGGGCCGGGCGCTCGCCGGCGCCCGCATCGCCGAGGCCGATCCGGCCTTCGCGCCCGACGGAGCGACGCTCTATTTCACGGCCCACGAGGTCGAAGAGACGGACTTCGCCCCGCCGAGGACGCTGGTGTTCGCCGCTCCGGTGTCGGGAGGCGAACCGCGGCAAATCGCGCGCGTCGATGGATCAGTCGACGCCCTCGTGCCCTCGCCGGACGGCCGCGCGCTGGCATTCCAGGGTGGCGCGAACGACACGCCCGTGCGCTCGTACACGCAGACAGACCTCTTCGTCCTCTCGGCGGCGGATGGGACTGTCCGCAACCTCACGACGGCATACGACTTCGACATCGGCGGCGGATTGACTGGCGACCAGCGCGCGCCGCGGGCCTCGGCCGGCTCGCGGCCGGTGTGGACGCCCGATGGGTCGTCGCTGCTCGCAGTCGCGGCAGACAAGGGACGCGTCAACATCATCCGCGTGAGCGTCGCGGACGGATCGATTGCGCCGGTGACGAGCGGGAATCAGGAAGTGCAGTCGTTCAGCGCCAGCCGTGATGGATCGACCATCGCGTCGCTGGTCGCCACGCCGACGAACATCGGCGACGTGTTCGTCGGGACGCCCGGCAGCGGCGGGTCGATCGTCGAACCCAGGCGCATCACCAGCGTCAACCAGGGCCTGTTCGATCAGCTCGAGGTGCCGGCGCCCGAGGAGTTCGAGTTCACGTCGTTCGACGGACGCAAGGTGCAGGGCTGGTACATCACGCCGCCGGCGTTCGATAGAACGAAGAAGTATCCGCTGATTCTACAGATCCACGGGGGGCCGCACGCGGCCTATGGCTACACGTTCACGCACGAGTTCCTCGCCCAGGCAGCTCGCGGCTACATCGTCGCGTACGTGAACCCGCGTGGGAGCACGAGCTACGGCGCGGACTTCGGCAACGTCATTCAGTACCACTACCCCGGCGACGACTACGCCGACTTGATGCGCGCGGTGGACGACCTGCTCTCGCGCGGGTTCGTCGATCGCGATCGGCTCGGCGTCACCGGCGGCAGCGGCGGCGGGCTGCTGACCAACTGGATCATCGGACACACCGACCGGTTCCACGCGGCCGTGTCGCAGCGCTCGATTGCCGACTGGGAGGGATGGTGGTATGCGGCCGACTTCACGCTGTTTCAGCCAAGCTGGTTCCGCAAGGCGCCGTGGCAGGATCGCGCCGACTACGTGGCGCGGTCGCCGATTACGTACGCCGACGACATCCACACGCCGCTGATGCTCGTCGACGGCGACGCCGACTACCGCACGCCGCCGACCGCTGGCGGCGAGGCGATGTTCCGCGCGCTGAAGCTGCGCCACGTGCCGGTCGTCATGGTGCGTGTGCCGAACGAGGGGCACGAGCTGTCGCGGTCGGGCCAGCCCTGGCACCGCATTGATCGACTGCGGCACATCGCGAACTGGTTCGACAAGTGGCTGCAGGGCAAATCGATGCCAGAGTATGATGCGCCGTGATATGGCACGCTGCGTGCTTCGAAATATGGCGCAGACCCCTATAGGGGGCCGAGGACAGGGTTCCGGCGGGAATTAGTTCCCGCCAGCAGGGAAACCTCCTCACCACGGCGAGCGCGATGCAACCAAGGCGCGACCAACGATCGAGTCGATTGATGGCCAGTCTGCTGGCCCTCGCGCTCGCCGTATCCACTCTCGCGGTCCCGGCCTGGGCAACAACATCAGCCATGTCGCCGTGCTGCCTGCGCATGGCCAGCCGCTGCCCTGTCGTGGCGCTCCAGTGCTGCGGGCCGGAGGTTCCGGATCGCCCGCTGCCAACGCCGCCTCCGAACGGCCAGACCGCGCCAACGCCGGATCTCACGCCGCTGATTCCAGCAGCTTCCGTCATTCCAGCGCCGCTCGTGCCGGCCGCCCCGCCGGTCCTCACCCTCGGGCACCTCGTCGATCCGCCACGCCTGTATCTGCTCCACGCGACCCTGCTCGTCTGATCGACGCCGCGATGGCCGAACTGAAGTTCGGCCCTGCGACTGAAGGTCCGTCTGTTCGCAGTTGAACGCCAAATGGGCGTCGACGGCACCAGGCACTCGTAGGGCGCCACTTCACTTGCGCCAGCCGTTTCTCGTCGTTCCAGCTCCACCACTCGTCGCTCGCTGTCGCTGGAGAAGCCATGCGTCTTGTTGCACTCGTGTCGTTCGTCATGCTCTGGCCGTGGCCCACTGCCCTCGCTCAGAGCCCGATCGCGCCGGCCGAGCCACCGCCGCTTCACCTGGCAGATGCCGTCGCCTGGGCGCGGGAGCATCATCCTGCGCTGGCCTCCGGGTCCGCGCGCATCGCCGCCGCGCAGCAGGCGCCAGAGATGGCCCGTAGCCTGATGCCACCGATGCTCGACGCCACCATCTGGCAGTGGCCCGTGACGTCGATCAACCCGGCCGACGCGAACATGTACATGTTCATGATCGAGCAGGAATTGCCGGGCCGTGGCAAGCGGCAGCTCCGCGCCGCAACCGCCGCACGCGAGGTGGGCCGGATGACCGCCGACGCGGCCGTTCGGGAGCAGGCCGTGGTGTCCGGAATCCGTCAGGCTTACGCCGCGCTGCGTGCCACGCTCCTCGAGATCGGCGCGACGCGCGACGCCGCTGCGGCCGCACGTGATCTGATCCACGCCACGGAAGCCTCGTACGCATCCGGCAACGGGATGCAGTCCTCCGTCGTCCGCGCGGCGCTGGCCGAGACGGCGCTGACCGAGCGGCTGGCGATGCTCGACGCGGATGCCGAAATGCGTCGCCTGGCGCTGAACGGCGCCATGGGTCGCGAGCCCACCACGCCGATCGGCGCCCTCGACGCCGACCCCCCGGTTCCGTTCGTCCCCACCCTCGCGGCGCTGCTCGAAGAGGCCGCAGCCGTCCATCCGGAGCTTGGGGCAGCTCGCGCGGAGGTCGCCACCTCTGACGCCGCGCTCGAAGCTGCACGCGCTGAAGGCAAGCCCGACTGGGTCATCCAGGGCGGCTACATGCTCATGCCAGGCGAGGCCGGCGCCTGGACGGCGCGTGTCGGCCTGACGTGGCCGACCGCGCCCTGGGCGAAGAAACGTCTGTCGGCGGCAAGTCGCGAGGCCGAGGCGCGGATCCTTGCCGCGCAAGCCGACCTCGAGGCCGCTCGCCTGCAGATCGCCAGGATGGTCGGCGAATCACGGGCTTCGCTCGTCGGCGCGCTGGCCCGCCTCGCAATCCTGCGCGACACCATGCGTCCTCAGTCCGAGCACCTGCTGGAAGCCACCCGTCTCGCGTTCGCCGCGGGAAGAATCCCGCTCTCCGAGGTCCTGGACGCCCAGAAGATGCAGCTTCAGACCGAAGTGGACATCGCCAGGACGACCGGCGATGCCGACATCGCCTGGGCGGCACTCGAAGCCGCCGTCGGTAGCGACCTCAGACCTGCATTCCCGATAGCCAGCCCGCCCAACGGCGGCAAGGAGTAGGTGACCATGCGCCTTCGACTGCCTTCCTCACGCGTGCGCGTGGTCCTCGCCCTGGCGGTGATCCTCGCCACCGGACTCGGTCTCGCGATGTCGCGCAACGCCCTCATGGCCGCGCGACAGGCGGGACGCGCTGCGACGGAAGCCGACTGGACCTGTCCCATGCACCCTGATGTGCACCAGTCACACCCCGGGCACTGTCCGATCTGCGGCATGGCGCTCGAACGCAAGACGGCGTCCGCCGCGGCCGACGCGCACGGCGAGGCCCACGAGAGCCGTGCTGAAACGGCCAACCCGGCACGGCCTGGCGTGGTACCGCCGGAGCACGAAGAGTCGACGGACCCGCGCGCGCCGGTGGAAATCGACACCCGCCGGCAGCAGCTCCTCGGCGTGCGTCTGGCCGCGGCCCAGCAGACCACGCTCAGCCGTTCGATTCATGTCCCGGGCATTGTCCGATTCGATGAGTCCCGCTGGACCGACATCACGCTTCGGCTCGAGGGATACGTCCGCGACCTCTACGTCGATCGCACGGGGCAGGCCGTTCGCCGCGGTCAGCCACTGTTTGCCGTCTACAGTCCGGACCTTGCTTCGGCGCTGGCGGAATACAGGCTTGCGGTGCAGTCGCGGACCGCGCTCAACGCGTCGGCGTCGGCGGCCGCGAAAGAGCAGGCGGGGCAACTCGTCGAAGCGGCGCGGCTGCGATTGGCCCGCTGGCAGGTGACCGACGATCAGATCGACGCGGCTCCCGCTCCAGGCGAGGCGCACACGGTGTTCCGCTCGCCGGTGTCGGGCATCGTGATGGAGAAGACCATCGTCAGGGGGATGCGCGTCATGCCGGGCGACGTGCTCTACCGCATCGTCGATCCGTCAATTGTATGGGTGGAAGCCAGCGTGTATGAACCCGACCTCGGCGTCGTGCACATTGGGCAGCGCGGGACGATGACGTTTCAGACGTACCCCGAAGAGGCACTCAACGCACGCGTCACCTATGTCGCGCCCACCCTGGACGCCCAAACGCGGACGGCCATCGTGCGGTTCGAGATCGCAAACCCTGGCGGACGGCTCAAGGCGGGCATGTTCGCGTCGCTGGATCTGACCGTGCCGCTCGGCCGCGGGCTCGTCGTGCCCTCCGACGCGGTGCTGGACTCCGGCCGCCGCCGGCTCGTGTTCGTGTCGGAGGGCAACGGCTACTTCGAGCCGCGCGAGGTCACGGTGGGACATGTCGTGGACGGACGCACACAGATCGTGCGCGGCCTCGCCGAGGGCGAACGCGTAGCGGAGAGCGCCGCGTTCTTCATCGACTCCGAGAGCCAGTTGCGGGCCGCCACGCAGGGATTCGCCGCCACCAACGTACCGGCTGCCGCGGCCACCGCGTCGAAGGGCAACAGTGTGTCGATTGAACTCACGACGACGCCGGATCCCCTCAAGGCCGGCCCCGCCGTGCTCGCGGCAACCGTGAAGCGCGACGACGGCCAGCCAGTGGCAGACGCCGTGGTGACCGTCGTGTTCGCTATGGCCGCCATGCCGTCGATGAACATGCCGGCCATGCGGTCCGAGGCATCGCTCAGCCCGGCGGGCGCCGGGACGTATCGCGGCTCGATCGACGTGCTCTCGACCGGCCGCTGGGACGTCACGGTCACGGTGACGCGTGGCGCTGACCGGCTCGGCGCCAAGCAGTTGACGCTCATCGCGCGGTGAGGGGACTCCATGGTGGAACGGCTGATCGATTGGTGCGCGCGTAACCGAGCGCTCGTTCTCCTTGGCGCCCTCGCGTTGTCCGGCTGGGGCGCATGGACGATGCTCCACACGGCTCTCGACGCGGTGCCTGACATCTCGGACGTCCAGGTGATCGTCGCAACCGAGTGGATGGGCAGGAGCCCCGATCTGGTCGAGGATCAGGTGACCTACCCAATCGTCACGGCCCTGCTCTCGACGCCGCGTGTGAAGGCCGTGCGCGGCTTCACCGACTTCGGCGTGTCGTACGTCTACGTGATCTTCGATGACGGGACGGACATCTACTGGGCTCGCAGCCGCGTCGTCGAATACCTGCAGGGAATTCGAGGGCAGTTGCCGCCGGGCGTCAACCCGACGATCGGACCCGATGCCACCGGCGTCGGCTGGGTCTACCAATACGCGCTGGTGGACGACACGGGACGGCACACCCTGGCCGATCTGCGGAGCTTTCAGGACTGGTATCTACGCTACTGGCTGGCAAGCGTCCGAGGCGTGGCGGAGGTGGCGACCATCGGCGGGTTCGTGAAGCAGTACCAGGTGACGCTCGATCCGGTGCGTCTCTCCTCGTTTCACGTGGCGCCGAGGGACGTCGTAATGGCCATACAGGCCAGCAACAACGACGTCGAGGGGCGCCTGCTCGAATTCGCGGGCCGCGAGTTCATGGTGCGCGGCCGCGGCTACCTGAGATCGGTGGCCGATATCGAGCAAGTCGCCGTGGGCCGCTCCAGCAGCGGAGGCATTCCGGTGCGCGTCGGCGACGTCGCGAGTGTCGCGCTCGGCCCCGACCTCCGGCGCGGTGTCGCGGAGCTCGACGGCAGAGGCGAGGTCGTCGGCGGCATCGTCGTGATGCGCTTCGGCGAGAACGCACTGGGTGTGATCGACCGCGTGAAGGCACGGATGGCCGAGGTTCAGAGCGCGCTGCCCGCAGGTGTGCGAATCGTGGCCACGTACGACCGCTCAGGCCTCATCCGCGATTCGATCCACACGCTCCGGCGCACGCTCATCGAAGAGGCCGTTGTCGTCTCGCTGGTCGCCCTCGCATTCCTCTTTCACTTCCGCTCTGCGCTCATTCCGATCATCACGCTGCCAATCGCTGTCCTCGCGTCGTTCGTGCCCATGTACTACCTCGGTGTCTCCTCGAACATCATGTCGCTCGGCGGTCTGGCGCTGGCGATCGGCGAGCTGGTGGACGCCTCGATTGTGATGGTCGAGAACGCCTATCGCCACATCACGGAGACGCCGGACGGACGGCCTGCGACCGTGCCGATTGAGGCTCAGGCAGCCGCCGTCATCAGGTCCGCGCGTCAGGTTGGCCGGCCCATCTTCTTCTCGCTGGCGATCATCATCCTGTCTTTTCTGCCGGTGTTCCTGCTCGAGGCGCAGGAGGGCCGGATGTTCAGGCCGCTGGCCTTCACCAAGACGTTCGCGATGGCGTCGGCGACGCTGCTCTCCGTCACGGTGGTGCCGGTGCTGATGACGTTTATCCTTCGCGGCCGGAAGCTCAGGCCCGAGTCGGCGAACCCGTTCTCCCGGGTGAGCGTGGCGATCTACCGCTTCTGCCTCGGCGCCGCGCTCAGGTTCCGCTGGACCACGCTCGTCGTGAACTTCGCCGTTGTCCCGGCCGTCGTGCCGCTGCTGTTCCTGATCGGCACCGAGTTCATGCCTCCGCTCTACGAAGGGTCGCTGCTCTACATGCCGACTTCTCCGCCGGGCATGTCGGTGACCGAAGCGACGCGCATGCTCCAGATTCAGGACCGCGTGCTGCGCCGCTTCCCGGAAGTGGAGCGGGTCTTCGGCACGGTGGGCCGGGGCACGACGGCGACGGATAACTCACCCATGGGCATGGTGAACACCACGGTGACACTGAAGCCGCGCGAGCAGTGGCGGAAGGGCATGACCATCGAGAAGCTTCAGGCCGAGATGGACGACGCGCTCCATGTGCCGGGGTTCCCGAATACGTGGACGCAACCGATCCGAAACCGTCTGGACATGCTTTTCACCGGCGTCAAGACGCCCGTGGGCATCAAGGTGCTCGGCCCCGACCTGGCGGTGATCCAGCGCATCGGCCTCGAGATCGAGTCGGCACTGGTGAGCGTGCCCGGCACCAGAAGCGTCTACGCCGAACGCGTCACGCAGGGGTACTTCACGGACATCGACGTGGATCGTGCCGCCATCGCCCGGCATGGCGTGAGCGTAGAGGACGTCCAGACCGTCATCGAAACAGCCCTGGGCGGCGCCGTCGTGACGCGCACGCTGGAGGGCCGGGAGCGTTATCCGGTGAACGTGCGGTACGCGCGCGACTTCCGCGACACCCTGCCCGCCATCGGAGCAGTGCTCGTCCCAACTCCTGACGGCGATGTGCCGCTGTCGGAACTGGCGCGCATCGAGATCCACCAGGGTCCGGCCATGATCCGCGACGAGAACGGCATGCTCGCGGGCTACGTCTACGTCGACACGCAGGCGCGCGATCTGGGCGGCTACGTCGGCGCCGCGCAGGCGGCCGTGCGGAATCGCGTCACGCTGCCGCAGGGCTATCGGCTGGACTGGACCGGCCAGTACGAGTTCCAGGTGCGCGCGCGCGAGCGGCTGAAGCTGCTCGTACCCGTCGTCTTCGCGTTGATTCTGCTGCTGCTGTACTTGACGTTCCACTCGCTGTCCGAGGCGGTGATCGTCATGCTGTCGGTGGTCTACGCGATGACCGGCGGCGTCATCGCGCAGTGGCTGCTCGGTTACAACTTCTCCGTCGCGGTCTGGGTCGGCTACATCGCGCTCTACGGCATCGCGGTCCAGACTGGCGTCGTCATGGTGGTGTACCTGCACGAGGCGCTGGATCGGCGCCTGGCGCTCGGTCTCGTCACGCCGCACGATGTCTGGGAGGCGACCATTGCCGGCTCGGTGCTGCGCCTGCGGCCAAAGCTGATGACCGTGGCAGCGACCACCTTGTCGCTGCTGCCGATCATGTGGAGTTCGAGCGTGGGGTCGGACGTGATGAAGCCGATTGCCGCGCCGATCATCGGCGGGATGGTGACCTCGACAATCCACGTGCTCGTCGTGACGCCGGTCATCTTCTACAGCATGAAGCTGCGGGCGCTCCGGCGCGGGACCCTCGCGGCGTCACGGATGTCGTCGATCGAGGCCTGAAGAACCGTGACCCATCGTTCGCAATTGACGTGAGAAACCTGGGAACGGTGCGGAAAAGCCCGCTGCGGCGTCCGGTCGACCGCAATATCTTCCGTCATCTGCGGCTGTTCGCACACGGACGCCCTGGCATTCTGAATGCACAGATACCAGGTATCGTGAACGCCCGGCCCACGATCCTGTCGCTCCTCCTCGTGGCAGTCGCGCTGACGCCACTGACAGATGTCGGCAGGATGGCGTCGGATCGACGGTGCCTGGCTGCGAGCGACATCACCTGTCACCAAGCGCCGTGCGTCCTCAGGTGTTCCTGCTGCACTGCCGGTGAACCGGCTGATCAGCCAGGCATCGCGCAGGGCCGCGTCGAGGTCAACGTCCACAAACAGATCCTCGCCGCTGCGGTTCCCGGCCGTTTCGATGCGGGCCGGCCTGCAACGCATCTCGCTCGCTTCGACGCCCCTCGTCCGCACCGATCATCCGTCGCCCTCTTCCTCTTGCTCGCCGACTTGCGTCTGTAACTCTCGGGAGCGAAGCGCCCGTTTGAACGGGCGTTGACGATCGAGATCTGCGTTCAGACGAACGGTTGGATGGCGGGAGTGTGAAGACACTCCAGCCGAGGAGACGCATCATGGCCAAGAAGACTTTTCTCTTGATGGGGCTGGTGGCGTTGGCTTTCGCAGTGGCCTTTCCAGCCACGGCCTTCGCGAGTCGAACAATCACCGGCCGGATTACGGCGTTCACAACGACGTCGCTGTCTGTTCAGGACCGCGAAATCGGAGTCGTGTCACAGGCCACGGCTCCGGTGGCTGCGAAGAAGGACAAGGGGGCAACATCGGACCTGCTCACAGCCAGGCAGCTGACAGCGCTCATCGCGACGGCGAAGACACCAGCTGATCACGTGAAGCTGCAGAAGCACTACCTGGCACTCGCGGCCAGGTATGAGGCGGAGGCGGTCGAGCACGTGGCGGATGCGCAGGCCTATCGGAAGAACCCGACATTCCTGGAGTCGAAGACGCCGGGCGGACCGGGAACAGCGGCCCACTGCGAGCGATTTGCGGAGCTCGATCGTCAGGCCGCCAAGGAGGCTCGCGACCTGGCGTCAGCGCACGAGCACATGGCCGCGGCGAAGTAGGGACCGAACGCACCTCAGAGTGTGACCCGGCGCAACAGCTGCGCGTTCAGCGCCACGATGATCGTGCTGGCTGACATGAGCACTGCCCCGGCGGCCGGCGACATGACGAGTCCCCAATGGGACAGGACGCCGGCCGCCAGGGGAATGGCAATGACGTTGTACCCGGCGGCCCACCAGAGGTTCTGCACCATCTTCTGGTAGCTTGCCCGGCTCAGCGCGATGATCCTCAGTACGTCGCGCGGGTCACTCCTCACGAGGACGACATCACCGGCGTCGACCGCGACGTCCGTTCCGGCGCCCATGGCAATCCCCACATCGGCAGTCACAAGCGCCGGTGCATCATTGACGCCGTCTCCGACCATCGCGACCCGTTTGCCCTGCGCCTGGAGCGCCTCGATCCTGCCGGCTTTGTCCGCGGGCAGCACCTCCGCGAGCACCTGGTCCACGCCCAGCTCCGATCCCACCGCGTCCGCGACAGCACGCGCATCACCGGTGATCATGATCACCTCGATGCGGTTTCGGTGGAGCTCTTCGATCGCCGCCTTCGACTCCGGTCGGGTGACATCCGCCACGGCGAGCATCGCGAGCACGGACTGCTTGTCGGCGAGATAGATCGCGGCGCGCCCCGCCTGTGCGGCGCGCGCTGTCGCGGCGCGAAGCTCGGGCGGTGGTTCGAGCGACAGCGACCGCAGGAGCGCTGGTCCTCCGACATAGAGCTCCCGGCCATCGACGAGGCCCCGCACGCCCTGGCCAGGGATCGCTTCGAAGTGATCGGCAGGCTTCACCGAGAGTTTGCGGGCGGTGGCCGTACGGACGATGCCTTGCGCGATTGTGTGCTCCGAGTCGGTCTCGAGCGCGGCGGTGAGTCGGAGAGCCTCGTTCGGGTCCAGCCCCGTGGTGGTGACGATGTCCACGACACCGAATTCACCGCGCGTCAGCGTGCCGGTCTTGTCGAAGACGACCGTGGTGACTGTGCGGGCCTCCTCGAGGCCTCGACGATCCCGCACGAGGAGGCCGGCGCCTGCCGCCAGCGATGTCGAGATGGCGACGACGAGAGGAATGGCAAGACCCAGCGCGTGAGGACACGCGATCACCAAAACCGTCACGAGCCGCTCAATCGCGTACGAGGCGCTCGCCCCGAGCGCCAACCAGGTCACGACCGTGACGACACCAGCGCCGAGCGCGACCAGCGTGAGCCAATACGCGGCGCGGTCGGCGAGCGCCTGCGCGCGTGACCGCGAACTCTGCGCCTGTCCGACCAGCCGCATGATCCTCGCGAGCGCCGTGTGGTCGCCCGTTCCAGTGATCTCGACGCGAAGCGAGCCCGAGCCGTTCACGGTTCCGGCTATGACGCGATCGCCCGGTTTCTTGTCTACCGGTCGCGACTCGCCGGTGATCATCGACTCGTTGACGGCGCTGGTCCCGACCTGAATCACGCCGTCGGCCGGGATGCCCTGGCCCGGATGGACGAGCACGACATCGCCGTCCCGCAGCTCCGAGAGCGGCACTTCCTTCAACTGGTCACCCTCGACGACGCGGGTGGCCGTATTGGGCAGGAGCTTCGTGAGCTGCGTGAGCGCACCCTCTGCCCGAGCGATCGACCGCATCTCCAGCCAGTGCCCCAGCAGCATGATCGTGACGAGTGTCGCAAGCTCTTCCCACAGCGGCATGCCCGGATAGCCGAGCGTGACGACGACGCTGAACACGAACGCGACGGAGATCGCGAGCGCGATGAGCGTCATCATTCCGGGCAGGTGATCGCGGAGCTCTCGCATCGCGCCCTGAATGAAGACCCATCCACCGTAGAGGAAGACCGCGGTTCCAAAGATCGGAGGAATCCAGTGCGAACCAGGGATGGCTGGCGCCGTATAACCGCCGGCGTCCTGGAGCATGTGGCCCCAGACGAGCGTCGGGATCGTCAGCAGCAGCGAGATCCAGAATTTGTCCCGAAACGTCGCGGAGCTGTGGCCCTCGTGTTTGTCATGGGCTGAGAGCGCAGAGTGCGCGTGCCCGTGACCTCGAGTGGAGTCGGCAGCAGACGCACGCTCGGGTGGATGTCGCTCCTCGTGCTCGTGAGTCATAGGCTCCCGAGTCTTCCACACCGACACCGCCCAACCCGGTGGAATCGGGCGTTCAAAACACGACTTGTCAGGTCGTATTTGTCCATTCGGTGGCCGAATAGCCCGCTCGCACGGCCATCCGGCCCATTGGCTGAAACATCGGGTCTTGACCCTCAGAATGGCTACAATTTACTGACTCAGAAAGCTTTGCGGTCGTTTACGCAGGAGACATAGACGCGATGCATCGACCCATCAAGTACGTCGAGAAGGGACTGGCCGTCACCGCCAATGGCGCGTGGCACGTGTTCAACACCCTGAACTCGATTCGCCAGAACCCCTCCTTCACGCCCAAGTGGTCCGATAAGCCGCTGAACAAGTCGCACCAGAAAACCAAGCCGCCGCTCGGCTGGCCGCGGCAGACCGACTCGCTCTGCCCCACCTGCACGCGCGAGGCGCGACAGGCGATCATCGACGGCAAGCAGGACGTGTCGCTCCTGCTCAACGAGAAGGTCGGCGAGATCAAGGCCACCATCATCGAGCGCGACGGGAAGATCCTGATGGTCAAGGACTGCCCCATCCACGGGCACTTCGAAGACGTCATGTCGATCGACCCGCCGATGTTCAAGCACCTCGAGGAGTCGTTCCCGGGGCGCGACATCCGCGCGCACAACGACGAGAAGCTCCACAACCACGGCAGCAGCACGATTCAGCACGGCCGCGGGTCGGTCCTCACGGTGGACCTGACCAACCGCTGCAACATGATGTGCGATCCGTGCTTCATGGACGCCAACCAGGTCGGCTTCGTGCACGAGCTGTCGTGGGAGGACATCAAGACGGTCCTCGACAACGCGATCACGATCAAGCCGCGCCGGCAGATGTCGGTGCAGTTCTCGGGCGGCGAGCCGACGATTTCGCCCTACTTCCTCGACGCGGTCGCCTACGCCCGCAAGGTGGGCTACAACTCGGTCCAGGCGGCGACCAACGGCATCGAGTTCGCCAAGAGCCCCGAGTTCGCGCGTGAGGCCGCCAAGGCGGGCCTGCGCTACGCGTACCTCCAGTTCGACGGCATCGGCAACGCGGCCAACTCGCACCGCCGCGTGGGGAACCTGTTCGACGTCAAGCTGCGCGCGATCGAGAACCTCTGGTCGGCGGGCGTGGACATCGTCCCGGTCATCACGATCGTCAACGGCGTGAACAACGAGCAGGTCGGCCGCGTGGTGGAGTTCGCGCTCGACAATCCGAAGAAGATCAACTTCCTGTCGTTCCAGCCGGTGAGCTTCACGGGCCGCGACGAGGAAATCACCCCCGAGCGCCGGCAGGCGCAGCGCTACACGCTGTCGCACCTGGCGCACGACGTGAAGAACCAGACCGGCATCGGCGAGCCGCTCCGCGACTGGTTCCCCATCTCGTTCATGGGCACCTTCACCGACTGGGCCGACGTCGTCCACGGGCCCGATCGTGAGTGGGGACAGCTCACATGCGGATGTCACCCGAACTGCGGCATCGGCATGGCGGTCATGATCGACAAGGAAACCAAGGAAGCCGTGCCGGTGACGGCGTTCCTGAAGGCCGATCAGCTGGCGCGCGACGTCGCGGCGGTCAACGACGCGGCGCGCGGCAAGTGGCTGTCGATCGCGGGGATGACGCTGGCCCTGCTCCGGAACTACGACCCGTACCAGGCGCCGACGCACTTCAAGATCGTCGACCTGCTGAAGAAGTTCGACAAGACGTTCGGCGCGACCGGCAAGGACTACGGCAAGGTGACCGGCGACCGGACCGAGCAGGACATCGTGAAGCGGCGCGCCGACCGCTGGAACTTCCTGTTCATCGCGGGCATGTGGTTCCAGGACCTGTTCAACTACGACTTCCGCCGCACCGAGATGTG